>Ga0210003_1000162_pt1 | contig 58634 bp, 62 predicted proteins | sample LantaG_FD_182804 | JGI IMG/M metagenome (GOLD analysis project Ga0210003, IMG submission 182804) | Deep subsurface microbial communities from Baltic Sea to uncover new lineages of life (NeLLi) - Landsort_02402 metaG (SPAdes) (version 2) | ecosystem: Environmental > Aquatic > Marine > Oceanic >... | reverse complement strand
ACCACCGCCACCGCCAAGTGGTTGTGATTGGAATCCAGATTTATCGGGTCAAACTACAATTTGGTCACGATACAATGGTGATTGTACTGATCTTAGCGGAGCCACACTCAATGGATCACCTATGACTAGATCAGACTTAAGTGAAAAACGCAAGGCTGTGATATTTCAATATAAAAATAATAGTGCTGGATTTTCTAAAAAACAACAATTTTCAAGACTGGCTAGAGGACTTGGAAAACCAAGAGGAAAAACATACGCCACACAAGGATATAATGTAACTAATCCTAATGTTCAAAATTTACCAGTAGTTGGTAAAAATGTTCCTACTGTTGTAGAGGATGGAAGTGGTAATTTTGTAACACAAGATGTTTTTATGGGAACAACCTTGGTTTGTGCTGGAGCAAACAAAATAAGTGGATGGACTACACAAAATGATACTCCTGGTCCTCCCATGACTATTACGAATTACCCAACTGTTCCTCTTACGAATTATATAGTTCAAAGAACATACAGAGGAGGGTCAGAGAAATGGCCTCAATATGGACCAAATACTGGTCAACCAAGACTTCCCAAGTATGCTCGTAATACAGGAACAAAACCAGGAATGAATTTTTGGCGTCCTGGGTCTAGTTAAATAGTTTAATAATTATATTAATATTAAACTATTTATTCTCTCAAAGATGGATTAACACAGATTTCGTTAGATGGAAATATTTCTCCAGACATACAGACATCGCTATCTTTTACGGAAACACAACTACGGAATCCTCTGTCTTCACCTATGTAACAATATCCTGATTTACTAGGTCCAGATCTTTGTGTTGAACTAGTAGCGTCATCTGGTAAAGGTTCTGAATTATACTCCGCATCAGCTAGAGCGGAACTTAAAGATGCGGATAACGAACCTTGTTTCGCATTACTATTAGAATTTAAAGCAGAACTGTTATTTTGAGAACTACCTTGGTCTATATCCAATTGACCTTGAATTACATCAATACCACTTTCCACAGTTCCGGCAGCTACATCAACCCCTAATTTAGCTCCTTCAGCTGATATTTGTGTAATATCTTTTGTTGTTTCGGTAACAACAAGTCCTAAATTTTGTAATATAGTTCCTATGATAGGTGCGGATGTATCTTTTATACTTTGAAAAAAATCACCTAAATAAGAAAAAATGTTAACACCTAAAAATAATAAAATGACTATAATTAATCCAATACGAATATAACTGGAATTTCCTTTAGACATTAAATTATCACTAGATGAATCAGAATCAGATGTAGAAGAATAAGAAGAAGAATCTACATTAGTTTCAGTTGATGGAGATGAATTTGAAAATCCAAACCAGGATTTAGAAGCAGATTTATCTTCAGGAGAGGCATCAATATCAATAGTAACTCCTTTTGGGATACTGTTTGTTGTTTTACTCATAGACATTATATAAAAATGGTTATATAAAAATATGAATAACTGATCTTAATTTACCGATTTCATCGTATACTTTATCACCAAGATAACTAGATACATAATAACTTGAAATAATTGTAGTAAGAAGGGTTATCGAGTAAGAAACAATAACTATTGTAACTGGTTCCATATTAATAATTAATCTTATTATATTATATAATGGATTATATAATTCCAGCATTTACTATGTTATCATTAGATAGTGTTTATTTATCGAATATAGGTGGACCTATGTTTGGTAAGATGGTTAAAAAAATACAAAAGGATGATATGAAATTAAATGTTTACGGAGCAATTGGAGCATATATATTGATGATATTAGCAATATATAAATTTATTATTAAAGAAAGGAGACCACCAATGGACGCATTTATTTTAGGTCTATGTATTTATGGGGTGTTTGATTTTACAAACTATGCTATATTTAAGAATTACAATATGTTCATAGGTGGGTTAGATATATTATGGGGTGGTTGTTTATATTATATAGTAACATGGATTACTTATAAGCTATTAGGAATAAAATATTAATACCATAAATTTATCGCTCAGTTCGAATAATAGTATTAATTCCTTTTAATACTTCTAATTTTTCAAATGTTTTATCTCGACTGCTTTTTTCAACACCATTAAATAGGTAATCAGTAGCAGGTGCTTCTTCATTTTTCTTTATTTCTTTGTAGATTAGGTTAATTTTTTTAGTAACATTATCTACCATATCTTTATTTTCAATAATATTTATTTTATCATTAAATTTTTCTGTAATAACAGAAACAGCAAAATAAATTAAATATTTTCTTTTTCTGTTACAGCTACTGGTATAACGAATACAAAACAATTCAAATATACTCTTTAAAATTTTTTTAGATATTTCAGAATTATTTTTAGCGTTTGTTTTAAATATTATATTCCATATCATCCATATAGGCTCTTTTTGAAATTTTTCATCTACATTAACAAATGTTCTACGCTCACAAATACACATTTCTTTCTTCTTTTTACATAAATTTTCAAATTCTAGAATCCATTCAATCCAGTAACATGCTTCTAAAGCATTTAATGAATCTTTAGACAAATGATATGCCAGTTCATTAATAGCAATAAATAATTCTTTAGGATCGTCTTTCTCAAATATTTCAGTCGCATAAGTAATATTTGGTGCTTTTAATCTGGATGCCATAGATGTCATATCAAATGCCTCTTGTTTTTTAATTTTAACACTCTCTATAGAATGTTTTTTTTTAGAATTACAGATGACAGCAATTATTTCAGCAAATATCTTTCTTGTTTTATCATTATTACGCATATTTATTTCAAATCCTGTATAAGTAGAAATAATTTCCTTAAAGTTATTAAATCTTAATTCCAAATAGATAGGTAATTTAGGATTACCTAAATGAATATGTTTTCCTACAAATGTTAATATGATATCCCATAAATCAATAAAACAACCACAACAAATAAATTCAGCACTCCAATTTAATGCAGATTCTATTTTACCATTTGAAAGGCTATTTAGTAATTCTTTTTTGGCTTCAGATTTTTTAAATTTTGAGAAGGTTACTCCTTTAAATTGATTTTCACTTCTGATATCATTAATTTCAAATTCATCCATATAACTTTTTCCTACAAAAAAAATAACATAAATATACATATACGCAATGGGATTAACAAAATTGTATAACAAAATGGAAAAATGTCTTAAAAATATGCCTATTTGGGTTAACTTATTAGTTGTTTTAGCATTGATATTTATTTTGATTTCTATTTATAACTCTTGTCATATAGTTCAAGAGGGATTTATTAGTGACCAAAAGGAGAATTTTGTAGTTAAAAAAGGTTTAGATTTATTTGACGATTTTTATGTTAATATTTATGACGATTTATTTTTTAGAGAGATTGTCAATCAATATGAAGTCGGAAATGTTATGAATATTACAAAACCTACTAGTGAAAGTAAGATTCTTGTTATTGGTAGTGGAACAGGTCATATAGCAGATGCATTTGCTAAAGAAGGTATTAATGTTGTGGGATTGGATGAATCTCAGTCAATGATTAAATATTCTAAAGGTGAATATCCTGCTTTAAAATTTATGCAAGGTTCTCCAATGAAAACAAATACTTTTGACCAAAACTCATTTACACATATTTTATGTTTAAATATGAATTTTTATTATTACAAGGATAAAAAACAGTTTTTTCAAAATGTTTATGATTGGTTAATGCCTGGAGGATATTTTGTTGTTCAATTAGTCGATAAAAATAAATTTGACCCTGTTGTTCCAGCAGCGAAACCATTTGTAATGATAAATCCTCAAAGTGTTGCTGAAAAAAGAATTACTGAATCAGCTGTAGTATTCAATAATTTTGATTATACAGCAGATTTTCAAGTATTTCCAAATGATTTTGTTCAATTTCAAGAAATATTTAAGGATACCTCTACACCTGACTCTGGTAAATCTCGTCAAAATGTTCATAAAATGTGGATTCCTTCAAGAACATCTGTAATTAGTATGGCTAAAGAAACCGGATTTATTACTTTTGCGCAAGTAGATTTACTGATGGCTCAATTAGAATATCAATATCTATATGTATTCCAAAAACCTGCCTAAAAATAATTTATTTATATAATTTTTAAAATAAATTATTTATTGTTTTTTCATAAACATTTGAATACATTCCCATGCCTTAGCAGACTCTTCAATATTAAAAGCCCCACGCTTTTTATGAAGGAAAGAAACCATAACATTAAGAGCTGTATTTTCATCAGCAATTACTAATTTGCTAAGATCTGGTTGTTGTTGTTGTTGTTGTTGTTGTTGTTGAGAAGGAACCTCACTTTCTGTCTTCTCTGTCTTTTCCATTGTAATATTATCCATATAACAATTATTGAGATTAATAACTATTCTAAATAACGAATTATCTTACATATTTCCCAACACGGGCAAAAGAATCTACAATAAATATGATAAATATTCCTAAAAAGGAGTATAATATCAATTCTTCGGTAACATGTCCTGTTTTTTCGTTCTGTTGCTCTTCTAAAAGATATATTACTTGATTTAATTTTGTTAATAATTCATCTTTATTTACACCAGTTGGTGACATATCATCAGAGCCTTGATTGAAGTAAGGAACATACTGTTGATAGTATTGTTTCGCATATTCGCTAGGTAATTGAGTAAATGCTTCTTGTTGTGATGGAGGACTCTCATTACCTATATTTTGCTGTTCATCCATTCGTTGATCCATACCATGTTCTATTCTTTCAATTCCAGCAGATGATGGCAATGGTGGTTGATAGTTATTATCATCATCGTCGTTATCATCATCACCTTCATGGATCTTCTGTAACATAGCTTCTACTTTCGCATTTGACCTCGTTGTATCTCTTCTCTTTAAGGTCTTGTTTCTCATCCCTTCTCTTTTTTTTTGGATAGGATTATTATTTTGTTCATTATTAAATTCTGATGCATACATTGCTAAAGACATACTACTATAAAAAATATAGATTATATTTTAATCAACTTACGGAAAAAATATATTTTCAATTTATATAAGAATGAAGATTACTGATATTATCAATATTGACACTGTTTTAGGAAAAATTGCTATTGTTATTCTCATTATAATAGCAGTTCAGTATCACTTACTCCTTGGTATAGCTGTTGTGCTAATTTTTATTTCAATTGGTGAAGACATTTTGGAGGGTATGGAAAGTATGGACTCTTCTAAAGAATCCTCTGAAGAATCCTCTGAAGAATCCTCTGAAGAATCTCCACAAGACAAGTTTAGAAAATCAAACTGTCAAGGAAAAACTTTGATAAAAGATGATAAAACAATTACACCCGACTTAATAAAGGATAGTTTTCCTAATATTAAATTTGATGGTGATGAATGTAACCCATGTGATTTGGATTGTAAGTTTGATATTATTGACTCTAATGAACGACTCGCAACTGAAACTAAACTTAGATCAGAAGATTCTAATAATATTCCAGTTGACAGAAAAACAGTTATAAAAAAACAGGAAGAATAAAACAATAAAATACTAATATATTTATATGAAGGGTATTCTGTTCCTATGTATTTTATTTATAGTTTTCATAGTATTAATGCCTCCTCGTCAAGAAGGATTTAATACTTATTTTAGACAAACTGTTCGACCACATATTAGAAGTTTTAGAGATGTTCATGACACTGTTACATATCATTTTAATACAAAATTTAAAGATTTTGGGCAAAGTCTTGGTTTTTCTTACTAAATAAGATTTTATATTTTCAATATATATATGGATATTTTCTATTATATAGATTCACTGAATTCTAGTAAATATTTTACTGGCGTTATGATGATATTATTAAATGTTGGTTCTAGATTCGTTGAAATCAAATTAAGTGACTCTATGGAAACTTTTATTAAATACAATATTGCTAAGGAATTATTAATATTTACTATGGCTTGGATGGGCACTAGAGATATTATTGTAGCGCTGATTTTAACAGCATCTTTTGTAATTTTATCCGAATTTTTATTGAATAATAAAAGTAATTATTGTGTTTTATCTAAAAAATATTCTATGAATATTGATAAAAATAAAGATGGTGTTATTAGTGATAGTGAAATTAATCAAGCTATGAATGTCTTAGAAAAAGCTAAGAAACAAAAAGAAAAGGAAAGAAATATGAATTTATTAAATTATTACCAAAGTTTAACATAAATTATATATTATTATTATAAGATGAGTAATAATATATTAAAAATTAGTTTTGATGCTTCTACAATTAATGGTATCATTTCAAAAGATATTAAATATTATCCCAGTATGTCTAATCCTCAATTATATAGTTCTTTTCCTAATATCCTTTTTATACCATCTGTTAAATTAACAGCTAGTTTATTTGATAAAGGTTTAGGTGAGGAAGATAAAAAGAAAATTTTTTTATCCCCTGCTCAATTTGATAATTTTCTTATTCGATTAAAAGAAAAGAAACTTTATAAACCTATTACTATTAATGAAGCTAAAACAAGAGGTATTATTTATAATAATATTAATTTTATTCTTAATCTGTTTTTTAAAAAAGGTGATAAATTAGTTATTAACACAAAACCGTATATAATTAATAATTATAATTGGAATGATAAATATAATATTATTCCTATTCCTGGTCAAAAAACACCTATTATTGAATTAAAAATTTCCTTTGTATTGCATGGTGGAAAAGAATTATCTTTTGTTGACTCCACAAAACTTAACTGTATGCAAAAAAAACAAGAAATAGTTAATGATTATTATTCTTTGGTAGGATTAAAAAAACCTGTTGAAAAAACAGCCTCGTTAGAACATCAACCAGTTGATACTACTACCAAACCTATACCTATGTCACCCCCTTCCAGAAGAACCAGAAGAACCAGAAGAACCAGAAGTGCTACTCTTGGTGGAAGAAAACATAAAACCAAAAAAGTATAAATGTATTTTTAATTAAAAAAAATTCTTTTTATATATTAGTATTATGTTAGTTGAAATTAACTCCATTTCTGATTTCATTTCTCTCTTCTCATTAATTATTAATATATATTTTGTATTTAGCTTTGATGTTATTCTAATTCTAGGAATTGTTGTTTGTATTGTTCTTCACCTTATTATCAAAAATATTACTACTGGATGGTATCCACCTATATTTAAAAGGCCTGATGGGGCAAATAATTGTGATTTATTTAACAAAGGTGGTTTAGTTGATAAAAACTCTGGATTCCCTTCAGGTCATGTTACGGTTGTATCCTTTTTTATGGAAACATTATTATTAAGACATAATAGTCATGATTTATTAAACAAATTATATTTTAATATTCCAACTATTTTAGTTGGTTATGCTAGAATTCAAAAAGGTTGTCATAATTTAATTCAAGTTATTGCTGGTTATTTATTAGGATATTATGTTGCTAATTTATTATATAACAATGAAAAATCAATTAATAAGTATATGAAGGAAACTTTTCCATCGTTCTTTTCAATTTAATATATATTATTTATATTTATATATATTAATATGTCAACATCTATAGATACTTCATCTATTGGTTATAATTATTCTATTATGTATTCTTTATTTTATAGTAAAAATAAGATTGTTATTGATAAAGAAGTCACAAAGTTAATTAATGACCAAATCGATTTAATGATAGCTTTTAAACAAAATGATTCAGCAGTTGAACAATTGAAATTTATAATTGATAAGTTTTTCGTTTATAGCAGTATACTCGGAAAAGAACAAGGACAATTAGGTATGCCACAAATTAAAGATCATGGGGTATATAAACCAGTTGTATCCATTGACGAACTTAAAAGTAGATATATACCTTCTTTAAATTTTAGAGAGAAAATGTCGATTGTTAGAAATTTTTCCGCAAAGAATGATTGTTTAATGTATGAAATATTATTAGAGTACACTTTTCAAAAAAATACAGGAAATATTTCAGCATTTGAATTAAAATATCCTATGTTAGATACAACATATCTAGATCATAGTATTAATTTAATAGAAGAAATTTTAGGATTTGATATTATTGAAACTGAAAAATGTTATGATAATATTAATGGTTCGCGTGAAATTGTTAGACCTGGATGTAAACCATTTTATAAAATGATTCAAGAAGATTATCAAGCAAATCCTACAGGTTCTCCTATTACATTATGTTGGTTATGGCATCCATTAGTTTATGGTGTCCCTTATCAAGATGTTATTAAATTACCAGCTGATAATAAAGTAAAAACCTTATCAACTAGTTTTACAAATAATAACAAGGAATTAATACCAGGTTGTATGACAGAAACTTTTATGAATTACCCAATACTTCCACCATTGTCTGAGAGAGAACAAAGATTTATTAAAAGTGAATTAAATGAAAATCCATTAGTTGATGGATTATATCAACGCCCACCTTGGACTCCTCCTATTTGCTTTATGAAACAAATAGAACCTACAAGTTTTTATGTTAATTTACAAAAACAGTATAATAAATTTTTTGTTAGTAATTTATCTGGACATGTTATGTTATTTTTAATTACTAGTAGATATTTTAAGAATATTAATCTTAATTATATTATTCTAGCAAATTTATTATTTATGGTTCCATATAATCATTCTATTCATGAAATTTTTCAAGCCGCAAAGGTTATGGGAATTAATACAAGTTATTCTATTAAAAAAAATGATTTGGATAATCTTAATGAATTTCTTACGGAATCAGATCTTGAACCAATCACATTGAGTAAAGCAGCTTTATCACATATCCCACAAGATAGACCTAAATTTACAAATTCTTACTCAAAAGGTGGTAGAAGAAAAAAAACTAAAAGAAATAAAAAAAAAATTAAAAGTAAAAGAAGACGATTAAATCGCAGAAAAAGTAGAAAGCATTAATTCTGAATTATTGTTATATCTCTCTTTATTTGGATGATAAACTTCTAGTTTCCATTTTAAGTAACCTAAATAAGATATACCTAATAATATAAATGGTGAACTAATATAAACTGGTCTTAATTTATTTACATATCCATATGTAAACCATAATAACTCTATTAAAGAACTTATAAGTAACCATAATGGAGCTAAACTTGATGTATCTTGTTCTTGATAATTATGATAAACCAAAATGTAAAAATTTATTACACCTAAAAATGATGCTAATAATCCAATTTTTTCATATTTATTTGTCATATAAATTATAATATTATTATAAAAAATTCATATTTTATAATAATTAATTTTAAACTTCATCTTTCTTAAGAACATAGTTAGTATCTTTTGTTGATATGTATATTGTCCCCCCGTCTGGTGATATATATTTTAATAAACAGTTTGATTTCTTGTGTAGAAAAAGTTCTTGTATTTCAACAATACATTTTTCTATTTGATATTTATTTTTAAGCAAAATAAAAATATCTGATATAGTTGTTTTTTCATTAAATATTTCCCACCTTGTATATCTACCATTAATAATGAAAACAATAAATATTTCCTTACTCATTATAATTCTGTTAATATATTGTTATAAAATAATTCAACTAATTCTGACGGTATCAAATCAAAAGATATTAATTTTTCATTCAATTCAAATACTTCCTCTTTCGCTTCTTCTTTTAATTTAGTTAGAAAGAATTCTTTATTATCATAACATTTCTCAACTGTCTTTTTTCCACACTTATTAAATACTGGTAATATATTATCACTTTTATCACCAAGAACTATTTTATAAAATAAATCTCTCTGTGGACTCCCACTATAGCTTTTTGACTCAAGTAACGATTTATATTTTAGATTAATCAAATTAATTCTTTCGTTTGACAATTGGATATAATCATGGTCGCTAGTTATTATTGTAATTATATTCTCCTCGTTTTGTTTATACAAGTGTTTTGCTGTCAATGCCAAACAATCATCTGCTTCTAAATTATTCATTCCAAGTATCTTGTCAGCTCCAGCATTTTCAAATAACTTTTCTTTATATGTCAATGCAAAGAAATTACCGACATTAGCCTCTTTATTTTTCTCTTCATTTCTTCCTGCTTTATATTTGGGATGTAACTTCATTCGCCATATCTCAGATTGACGACAATCTTTACCAACATACACAATAGCATCTTTGATTTTTAATTTCTTTTTTATTTCTTCTATCTTAGAATTAAATGTTGATTTATATTTTTCTACAAATTCTTCATTTTGAAAAGGATTTTCTAATTTTATTTCTGGATTAGCATTTCTCCACCAAACATGTAAAGCGAATACTCGGTAAAATATAAAATAACTTCCATCTATTAAAATATAGTTTGTCATTATTAGAATACTATATTAATAAACATTTAATATATCTTCAATTTTAAATAAAATTTGAATCTAGTTAAATATAATTGAATATAGATAAACAATATGGACGCTTCTGGTAATAATACTTTAACACCTTATATTATCCCCCAAATGGATACTTCTAAAATGGATACTAAAGTAAAAGAAACCCTTAGAAAAATAGGTAAAGGTATTATTCCCCCATCATTCATTAATAATATGGTTGCTAATAACAAAACAGCAGCTAATATAATGAATACTAAAGGTATGGAGGCTGCTGTTGAACATATGTTTAAGCATCCTGAAACTGGAAAACCTATGACTTATAGTGAAATGCGGCATTATTATGGATGATTTTATTTTGGATGATTTTATTTGATAATAAAAATAATAATTGAATTATAAATATTATTTTTATTGAGTCACAAAAAACAATGTGTCATATGTATAAATCTCAGTTACTTTCTCGTCAAGAAATTGACGAATCTTTAATAGATTATAATTCATTTCATCTAACTATGTTTGATATTGATAATGTTCATTTATTTAATGATATACAACAAATGGATACTGATAATTTACAATTTATAATTGGTATTCTTATTTCATTGTATGGTATATATGCTTTTGGAGTTGAAATAATAAATAGTTTTAAAAAAAATTGATGATAATTATAAGCATTAATTTATTACAATTACACCTACAACAACAATTACAATTATCATGAACATTCGATTGAATATAGTATATCTAGATTACACTACTCAAAGATTGACTAGCAAATCACTCTTTTGGCGTGAAATGCCTAGTCTTCCTCATATTAACTTTCAAAAATTAACAAATAAAAATACTCCATTTATTAAGGTATTTGATATTGATACTAAGTTTTCAAAATTTATCAAAAATGATGTAGAATACTATCGAATTAATTTACAGCATAATGGTGAGAATGACCTAGTATGGGAACGGGAAGAATTATTAAATCATATTGGTAGTGCTATATATATATATATTCCCACACATTCACTTACACAAGAATCTATTCAATTTGGATTTGACAAGTTTTCAAGTGAATCCAAAAATGAAAATATTCATGAATATAACATTCATTTTAATATTAATATTCATGATAAAGTTGGTGTATTTAATGTTATTAAACAAAAAGTCGATTGAATTTATGCCATAGAATGAAATAATCTTGCCTGTGGTGACGAAAAATGAACTTTTTTCGTTTTCTTAGATTTCTTAGCCTTTTTAGATTTCTTAGCCTTTTTAGATTTCTTAGCCTTTCTTGTTTTTCTTTTTTTCTTTTTTCCACCTTCTAAACGAGATATATGTAAAGAATTCTTACTTAAAATTGAATCATCTAAATTATCTAATTGATTATTAGCCATATATTATCTACTAAGATATTATATCATTAAAATATATATTATGGGTAAAACAAAAAAAAATAATAAAAAAGGTGGTGGAATTGGAAAAAGTAAACCAGAAAAACCACATACACCGCCAGAAAAAACGCGCAAAAATGTAAATTTTTCACCTAGCACAAAATCCCCATCAAGTCCAAAACAAAATAAAACAAAAAAAATGTATATCTCAAGAAATAAAGAAAGACAAAAGGCTGTAACCAAATATGAAAATCGACAAGAACAATTGGATTTAATAGATATGATATTAGGGAAAAAGCCATTAAAAGGAGGGAAGAACAAAAGAAACCGAAAAAAAAGAACTAGAAGAAGAAAAAGAGGTGGAGATGATGACGCAAATGATCACACAAATGATTGTCCAATTTGTATGGAACACCTAGACGACAATGAAAAAATAACAACTAAGTGTAATCATCATTTTCATAGAGAGTGTTTTAAACAAAATTGTTTAGCAGAATTAAGAAAAGGCGATTTTATTACACGTTACGAAAAAAATGAAGTATTCCAATGTCCTATTTGTAGAGGTAATACTAAAGCAGAGTGTTTAAATAATCCTGATGTAAGAGCTATATATGAAAGATTACGACCCGTAATTAGGACTGATGATGATGATGATGATGATGATGAAGAGGAAGAAGATGATGATGTTATTGGTGATACTGATGATAGATTGCAATTTCAATATTTGATTCATATATTAGAATATAAGTTAGAACATACCATTCAACAATCTAATAATGGTATTATTAATGATGAATCACTGGAATTATTTTTAGATGAATTACATTCTGATATATTAAATTCTGATTTATTATCTAACGACGACTTATCTAATGCTGATCTAGAATATATGTTAGAGGTATTTGAAGCACTGTTAAATAATGCGGTAATAGAATATGATTTAGTTCAATATCCCATCATCGAATTCACTATGAAAATACGGGACGTACTTTACGCATTTGAAGAACATGGTGAACATGAAGAACATGAAGTTATGGGAGGTAGAAATAAATCAAAAAAAGGGGGAAAAAGTAAAACAAAATCAGATGTTTCTAGTAAACCTTGGTGGAGTTTTTGGTAGATTCATTATTTATATATTAAATAATGAATTATTTATTTAGATATCTAGACTTACGGTGTTACGATCAGACTTTCTGCGTTTAGACTTAATAGGAATATTATCATTTTGCATTTCCTTTAATTCACTAATACTAATAGTACTTCCTTTTTCATCGTTATCATTTTGAATATTTACTTCTGTCTTTTTTACTTTTAGACCAGATAGTATATTAGAAATATCAGTCGGTCCCTTCATTTCTGGTCGTCTAGACTTTTCAGCCGCTGGTATACCTCTACTAGCATTCATATCAGGTCTATTGGATAAAGGGACATAACCAGGTCTTACTGGAGGAGGAACTGATGTTGGACCTTGTGTGGCCATAGGAGGTGGTAACCCTCTATGAGCTTGAGGATTAACAGATGACGGCATATATTGTTGTTGTTGTTGTTGTTGTTGTTGTGGCATTTGACTCATTGGTGGTTGTGAACCTGAGTTAAGTGAGCTCATAAATCCTCCAAGTCCTGGATTAGTCTGCCCCATTGAATTAACAGCAGCACTGGTGAATTGTTGCATCAAATCAGGATTCTGACGCATAATATCGTCCATACCTGGCATTGCTGACTTGAACATACTATTGGTCATATGAACCATCAAAGCACTACCACCTAATTGAAACATTAGTTTTAATTCGGGGGCCATAGTTGCCTTTGACTTGTATTTTTCATGAAGTTCCGCAAAAATCTCATCATAATCATCGATATTCTCATTGATTTGTTCACTCCATCCATCCAACTTAACATCAAATGGATCAAAACGATTATTCAAAAATTCAATTCCAGTAATACAAGCCATTAACATTTTTCCTTGAAATTTAACAGCATTTTTCTGCTCTTTCTCAGAAATAATAGATTCATATTCACCCTTCATTTCCAATAGATTTGACTCCATATCATATTTTTTTGTTAATTTGATACCTTTCTTTTCCAAGTTTTCTAACTTTTGTAAGTATATAAATTTCTCTTTTAATAATTCTTCCTTTGATAATTTGGGTTCAACATTATTTTTTGTTAAATCTGGATTAATGGGAATATCATTAAATTTTCCATAACCATCCCAAGTCTTTTTTTCTTCTTGAGATTGTTCTTTCGTAGACGCGCCTAAATTTAACGGCTCTGCACTGAAGCCGGGATCTGGATCGTCTATAGGTTCATCAAAATTGTCTTCGTTTAATTTAAAACCTGAAGAAAACATATCAGATCGGGCAGACTTCATAGATTTTTTATAACTTCCTCTCCCACTTCCTGTCCCAGACAAGTCATTTAACTCATCTTCTAAATTTGATAAATCATTAATATCAATATCACTTGACAACCCGCTACTACCTCCTGATTTTTTCTTATCATTCATAAGCAGTTCTATTCCAGAGCCAAAATTGGTTGAACTTCTTCCACCAAGATTAATGTGTGTAATATCATCTAAACTATTGGATATATTCATAGTTCTTCCTGAATCTAAATTATTAATATCGATAATTTCTGGTTCGGTCATTATGAATTAATTAGAAACTTTAATTTTAAATCAAACACATTAATATATATATATTTTGTTGTTTAAGAACCATAATCCTTGTAGAAAACAATCTGCTAAATCATCTCTTTTTTTATGCGTGTTAAACATATCTAAATACTGACAAATATCTGTGTTGTTTATTAATATTTCTTCACATATTTCAATACCTTTGTGTTTTCTCTCTGAATAGGTTGTTTTTTTTGATACATAATCCTTTAATTTATTAGAAGCTGATATAAATTGAATATCTGTCACATCATTTAAAATAAAATACTGTGCTATCATTCCTTGTAGCGTTTTCATCCTATTAGCAATTGGACTAATTTGATTTTCTATTATAACTGTATCAATTTTCATATTTTCATATAAATTATTTAATTTATCTTTCAAATTAATACCTATTTCAATTAAATTCAAATCATTACAGTTTACTTTATTGGAAAAAGGGATTACATATTTGTCAGGTATTAGTTTTTCAAAATAATCCAATAATAATACTTTACTTGTTTTATTGTCAAATTCAATATTATGTCTTTTAAATATTTCTTTAATATCATTGACTTTTGTCTTTTTTAAATTTTTCATTTCCAATTCTTTATCAATCAATGACAGTCCTGTGTCAGGTATATGTTTTTTACAACAATGAATTTCTTTATTAATGAATTTGGCAGATTTACTACACATAAAACATTTGACATCGATTTCATTACATAAATTAACAACATCCCAATTTAGTATTTCATATTTTTCCTTATTTTCTATATTGAATAAACACAATGCTAAATTTTTTATACCAACATCAATACTTAATAACTTCATTGAGTTATAATAGGATTATTTATTTAATAATTAATAATTAATAAATAAATATTTAATTCGGATTTGGAATCTTTTGTTTCAAGAATTGGTCTTGAGTTATTATTGGTGCCGTCATTCTACATTGAAGTTGATGAGATGATAAATATAAATTCTTTAAATCACTATCTTCATAACCATATGGTTGAGATTTCTCCATACAGGATGTATATAAAAAAGGTGTATTCGAAATTGGTTCTCCTGTTCTCATAGCAGGACAGTAACAACAATTATCGCAAGCCTCTAATTGATTTGCTTTTACGATAGAGTCAGCATTTTCAGTAAGAAATTGTCTATATTGTGAGTTTGTCTTGATATCATTTTCCTTTCTTATTTGTTGATTAATAACTGCTCCTGGTTGCCATCGAGCAAAGTTTCTCCCATCACTCATAATAGGTGGAAAATCAAAATGAATATTATTAGATCCAGCAGTGCAAGTTCCCCAGCTCATTATATATACTGCGAGAGAAAATGTATTTGATTATTTATTTCTTCATTTATTTCTCCATTTATTTCTCCATTTCATCTAATAATTTCAGCATATCTTTTTTATTTCTTTTATCTCCATGTTGAACCACTCCACAACTAATACAATAATCTCTTAAAGCTTGTACATTTAAAGATTTATAATCTAGTTTTTCTAGTTTTTTTACTTCTCCATCTTTGTTACTAATGTCATTTACCTCTTTAATTTTATGTTCAATATTATCATCAGTATCATCATCGGTATCAGTATCATCGTCGTCGTCATCATCATCGTCATCATCATCGTCATCATCATCGTCATCATCATCATCAATATCACCAATATCACCAATATCACCAATATCAACCAGGTTTTCTAATTCCTCTAAACTGGCTATTTCAATATTAGAATTTTCTAAATCATTATTACATTCTAATTGAATAATTTTAACATCGTTTACTTCAGTTAACTCGATAACTTGAGGTTCAATAGTGAACTTAGATCCAACTGATACATCATCATTATTATCTGTTTCATCATCACTATCTGATTCAGAGTCGCTATCACTCTCACTACCATCGTCCTCATCATCGGATACATCAATTAATCCATCACTAGATTGTTGTTGTTGTTCTTCGCCGTGTTGGGGTGTGCGTTGAATTGGAATACCACCCATCTGACTCATCCTTTGAGCCGCTAATTGTTGACTCATTTCCATATTTGTAATAAATCCCTGTAAAATACGTGCTTGATCCATTTGAGCTTTTTCTAAGAGAGAAAATGTTCTCTTAAAATAAAAGAACAATAACGAAGTAAAAATGAATATAATGCCTAAACAAAGTAAGGTAATTGGGTTGATTAGAATCTCATACATTATTATTTATTTAATAGATTAATAATATAGTAAATAAACGTATTATAACTTTGTTAATAAATTATTTGATTCTGTCAATATATATTCCGGATATTCCAAATCCTTTAAAACTTTTAATCCTCCCTTAATTTCTGAAATTCCGTAGTTAATTTTATAAGTATAATTGAAATTAAAATTATCTCTTGAAATTACAGTCATATTACAATTATCTACGATATCATCTATTTTTTTACATAAATCTAATAAATGGGTTGTTAATATGAAATCAATATTCTTCTTTTTTATTAAATATTTAATAAAACCATATGAACTTGCGCAAGCTTCATTCGGATTTGTTCCAGAAAACAATTCATCAAATATACAAAAATGTTTTTTATTGTCTTCTAAACTTTCTAGAATTTCTTTACACCGTCTTGCTTCGGCTTGGAACAAACTATCTCTCCCTGATGTATCTGGTATATTTAAATAACAATGAATTTTATTATAAGGTGATATGACACCTTTGGAATAGAATCCAAATCCAAATGATTGAGAGAAAATGATATTTAATAGAGTTGTTTTAAGAATGGTTGTTTTACCAGAAGCATTTGGTCCTGTTATAGCTATGTTTTTCTTCATATCAATAGTATTTTTAACAGTTTCATTATTCAATAAATAAGGATAATAAGCATTATCAAATTTCATTTTCTTCCCAAACTTACATTTATTAATTCTTTTCTCTCTATGAAGTCTATTTAATCCATTCATATACTCTGAGTATGAATTCAATCCGAAACTAAATTCAATGGCACTGATAATATCTGGATTAGTATGAAACTCATAAAAATATTTCATTACAAATCCTATTTGATTTGACTTGCTATATACATTTTTAAATTCAAAAGGAGAGATTGTATTTAATTTATCTCTTAATCGTATACACAATTCTTTATTAGGTAATATGCTTTCTAAAAATGGTTTATATGTTTTATGTTTAATACAAGCATATTCTAATGTTTCCATATTTTCAATGCTTACATTCAAATAATCTCTCAATAAAAATAAATTATTATGAATAGTATAAAAATTCTTATAAAACCGATAGCATACTAATGAATTTTGATAAATAGAAAATAAATAAAATCCGAGTGATACAAGAGCATAAACTCTTTGTTGAATAGAAACATCGCTAAATATATTTGTTATATTACCAAGAGCATGTGATGAAAATATTTTCTTTAATACATCGTAATAACTATCTAATGTTATATTAACACCGCTATATTTCAACATAAAAAAAGGCACTATTAATAAAATAATTGGCATCATCAATGTTAAAATTGGACTAAATAAATTATATAGACTTAGTATTTGAAGAAATGGTGATGAGTTATTTAAAAATTTAAAAAAATCTACATCAACATAATAATATCTATCAATAAAGTTCTCATCATTTCTTATCTCTTTCCACATATCATAAAATTCATCGTATACTTTTTGTTTACCTTCTATTTCTTTATCTATTTTCCATTTACTTATTATACTCTGTGTATCTTTTATAAAGCTTTTATCGTCTGTGTAATATTCGCATAACTTATTTAAATTTTCTACACCTATTTTAGACTTTGGATTTATAACTGTTTCTAATAAACTTACTCTCTCGTCACTGTCTTTAGATAATTCTAATAATTCTAAATCCTCGATAATATTATCATCTAATTTCTGTTTTTTTTCAACAAAAAATATTGGATGTTCAAATTCTGAATTCATTAATTAAATATATTAATTAATAAATCTATTAATTACGAATCAGTTGTATTGCCAAATGAATTTGGTAATTCATCAATCTGTGTTTCATAATAAGACTCAATCTCCTTCAATTTTCTAACATCGTGACGAGTAACAAAATTTATTCCTAGACCCTTTCTACCCCATCTTCCTGAACGACCAATACGATGAATATATGTATGAATATCCTTGGGTAAATCAAAATTGATAACAGTGCTTACTTGCTGAACATCAATTCCACGAGCTGTTAGATTTGATGAAATCAATACTCTTGCTCCTCCAGTTGTAAATTCTTTATAAGCTTGTTCTCTGTCTTCTTTTTCCATACCACTATGTATTTGACAAACTGGAAAATTATCTTTTAATAGAGCTTCACAAAGATCACTTACTCTCTTAATACTATTACAATAAATAATACATTGACTCACCGAAATATGACCATATAAATCCTTTAATGTTTCATATTTTTGATTATCATTTTCAATAGCTACAAAATACTGCTTAATACCTTCCAATGTAACATTTTCAGCCTTGACTAAAATACGAATCGGATCTCTCATAAACTTTTCAGTCAATTGTTGAATCTCATTTGGTAATGTTGCACTAAACAATGTTACTTGAACATGATTACCTAAAAATTGAAAGATATTATATACCTGTTCCTTAAATCCAGCAGATAACATTTCATCTGCCTCGTCTAAAACTAAAATTTTTATTGTTTTAGCATCAATTTTCTTTCTTCGAATCAAATCATGAACTCTTCCAGGTGTTCCTACCAAAACATGTGGTTTACTTTCTAAATCTTTAATATCACTATCCATAGATTTGCCTCCAATTAATAACTTACACGAAACATCTAAAAAAGAACCTAGTGTTTGAACTACACCATGAATTTGTGTAGCCAATTCTCTTGTCGGTGCCATTATTAATCCTTGAATCTCTTTTTTTGATTCATCAATTATTTGTAAAGTTGAAACAGAAAAAGCACCAGTTTTTCCTGTTCCTGATTGTGCTTGAGCAATAACATCTTTACCGCTCATTATCGGACCTATACTCTTTGCTTGAATTGGACTTGGTTTTTCAAAACCAAAACTATATATTCCTCGTAATAAATTTTCTTTTAATTCTAAATCATCCCAATTGCTAACAGTTGTTGTAGTCTCCATAGACTATATATTTGTAATTGTTTAAGCCTATTATTTTCAATATTTATTATTAAAAAAAATTGATATAAAATAATAAATTTATAAACCATTATAATAAGAATGGCGACTGTAATTTATACATTATCTGAAATTGAAACTATTTGTTGGAAAACGGAACATCTTCCGTTACCAGAAGATACTATTCAAATGATTAATACTATATCAGAGCAGGTTGGTGCCCCGTCTTACAATAGAACTCCTACATTTCAAAATAAAGGTGTTCTTGGAGGTAATAATAGAAGAAAAAAGAAGGATGAAGAAATTAACCCTGAAGATTGGCAAGCTATCCGTTCCTTTCAAAAAACCGAAATTGTTAAAAAGGAAGGAATTGAAAAGGAAATCGATTCTGTTCGTTTATTAATTAATAAATTGACTGAAAAGACATATGATAAAATTGTTGAAACTATGATTTCTACTCTTAATGAAATCCAGGAAAACGGAAATTATGATGAAAGTGCTGTTAACAAAATTGGGTTTGCTATCTTTAATATGGCTACATCAAACAAATTTAACAGTAATGTATATGCCAGATTATGTAGTAAACTCTTATCAGAATATGATTTTATGAATAGTATTATTGATAACAATATTACTGAATTTATGAAATTATTTGATAATATGGTATTTGTTAGTCCAGAGGAAAATTATAACGATTTCTGTGATATGAATATTTCTAATGATAAAAGACGATCTATGAGTCTATTTATTACAAATTTATATAAAAATAATGTTATTACAATAGATATTGTTTTTGCGAATATTGTTAATATTCAAAATATGTTAATGTCTAATAAAAATGACATTTCAAAGAAGATGGAAAACGAAGAAATTTCTGAAAATCTTTATACATTATTAACAAATATTCCATTTCTTATTCTTACAAAACACAAGAGTTGGTCTATTATTAGTCAAAATATTGAATGTATTAAAAATTGCGCAACAGCTGTTACTTTGGGTATCTCGACCAAGTGTAAATTTAAGCATATGGATATTTCTGATAAATTAAAATAAAATAATATTAAACAAATTATTACTTATATTATATATAAATGACAGTAAATGAATTACAGTACGAAATCCAGGAAAATAAAACTAAGGCTCATGAAAATAAAGAGGAAATTGATGGTTTAATTAATAATGATTCTTTTTTTTATGATTTTAAAGAAGATTTTGAATATTTAGATTCTGATAATATTATGGCACAACAATTGGATTACAATCAAAATTATAATATCAATAAATTACATCATATTGTCAATTATTATAATTTACCAAAAAGAAAATTAAAAAAGGATGAATTGATTGATTCTATTATTCAGTTTGAAAATGCTCCTGATAATTCAGCAATTGTTTATGAAAGAAAACGATTATGGCATTATTTAAATGAACTCAAAAATGATTCTTATTTTGGAAAATTTGTTATTTTCAATTAAATATTAAATATTAATATATAATTAATTTATAATGGTTAATTCTATATTAGGAAAAGCAAAAGAAATCAATTATCCTGAAATTAAAATACTTGATCCTGAAGATAAAAATTTTGATGCTTCTATGTATGAAATTATGGTTTTAGGAAAAGATATTATCATTGCTTTAGGTCAAGCTAAATATACTTTTATTGATGATAATATTATATATTTCCCAATCTATTTTGTTAAAGATGGTTCTTTTTCAACTCAAATTGGTGTTTATGAAATTGTTGCTGATCAATTACCCAATGTTATTGATGAAGATGGCGATGTAATACTAGATGATATCGATAGTCCTTTACTTTATTCTTATGTAACTCCTGAAATGTTAACTACAGAGAATAAAAAATCTTCTGAAAAAAAAGAAGAACAAGAAGAAAAAGAAGATAAAGTTCCTATTAAAGATACTGATAATGATAATGATGAAATAGAAATTATTGATATTACTAATCCTGAAGAAGAAGCCAGCACCCTTCCTGAACAAACTGATGCCCAAGTAGATAAAGAACAAGCTGAATATAAAACAGAAAAAGGTCAACCATGGGTCCAAGATTTTTTTCACAGTAATGAATATAATCTTATTGATAATGAAGGCGGAGGTGATTGCTTATTTGCCACTATTCGTGATGCTTTAAAATCAGTTGATAAAGATGTTTCTGTTATGGAATTACGAAGAAAATTAGCTGATCAAGTTACTCCAGAAATATATGAACAATATAAAAGTAACTATGATATGTTTGCTACCGCAGTTGTTGAAGGAAATTATGAACTTAAACGATTAAATAAAATGAATTTAGAATTAAGAGATAGATTAAAAAATTCAAAGGAGAGAAATGAACAAAAACAAATTGTTGAACAAGCTAAAATAGTAGCTGAAAAATATAAAACTTTAAAAAATGAACTTAAAATATCTAAGGAACTGTTACACGAATTTCGCTTTATGAAAAAGGTTCATTCAATAGAAGATCTTAAAAAAATTATTAAAACCAATGAATATTGGGCAGACACATGGACTATATCCACATTAGAACGCGTTCTTAATATTAAACTTGTAGTATTTTCAAGTGAAGAATGGAAAGAAGGAAGTAGACATAATGTATTGAATTGTGGTCAATTAAATGATTCAATCTTACAAGATGAAGGCAAATTTGAACCTCAGTATTATATTTTATTAGACTATACAGGCGACCATTATAAGTTAATTACCTACAAATATCATAAAATATTTACATTTAGTGAATTGCCATATATTATTAAACTTGATATATCTAAAAATTGTTTACAGGGAACATCCGGTCCATATATTATTATTCCTCAATTTAAAGCATTTAATGATAATCTTGGTATTGAATTGCCAATTGAATTAAATGTTGATGAAATTGTTTCCGCTCCAAATGAATTATACACTGATGATATTGTTTTTCAAATCTATAATAGAGCTAATAGTAAACCTTTGCCTGGAAAAGGCAATGGAGAGAAAATCCCTTTAGAAAAGATTGGTGAATTTTCTAAGCTTAAAACTATTGATAACTGGAGAAGAAAGTTAGATGATGATTATATTTCACCGTTTAAGTTAGATGGTCATGAATGGAAGACTGTAGAACATTATTATCAAGCTAATAAATTTAAAAATACAAATAAAGAATTTTATTTACTTTTTAGCTTGGATAGTGAATCCAAAATTTCCAACAGTGTAGATTTAGCAAAGGCATCTGGTTCAAAAAGTGGTAAACATAAAGGCGATTTACTAAGAAACAAAGATATTAAAATTGATCCTGAGTTTTATGGTGGCAATGAAGATGTTGTATTACAAAATGCCTTGTATGCCAAATTCGAACAGGATAATACTGACTTATTAGAAGCATTATTACAAACTAAAAATGCCAAATTACAACATTATAAAACTGGTATTGAACCTAAAATTGAAAATTCATTAATGATCGTTCGAAATAAATTTAAAAATAATTTGAAACACAAATAAAGTATTATATAAATAAAATTAAAAATAACATTATTTATATAACTATAGTTATGGATAATATTGAAAAGTTAGATTACGATTACTTATTTAATAATAAATCCGATAAAATAATTAATATGCTTCACGGTAATATTGAAATGGCAGATAAATATGTAACTAGAAAGAAAACAATTAATTGTTTCAATTATACTATAACAAAAATTAATACTGTTAGTCAAATACCAAGACCTACTATGTATGATTCACATTTTTTTCCAGATAAAATTAAAAAATATATTGATGAAAATTCTACATATACTTTACAATTTACATCTACTATTAAAAAAAGAATTGTCAATGTTTATTTTATTATTTGTGACTATACTATGCAAGAAGTCCGTTTTATATTAAATCAATATATTCAAATGATTTATATGTGGATATATATATTAGATTCTTTTTCGGTAAAGAAATGTTCCAAAATATTGGATTTATATATATATTTAACTCCATTTAAAAAAGAACTACCTGATAATCAGTTAGTAACACTAGATAGTGAACATGTTAATACTGGTTATACTACAGGATGTCGAGAGCAAACCGAAATTGTTTTGTATAGAAAAGAAGAATGGTTTAAAGTGTTTATACACGAAACCTTTCACAATTTCGGATTGGACTTTTCTGATATGAACTTATCATCTATCAATAAATGTATTAGAGAGATATTCAATATTAATATCGAATATAATTTATATGAAAGTTATTGTGAGGTGTGGGCTAGAATTATGAATACAATGATTTACAGTTATTTCTCTCTACATAATAAACATAGATCTAATCCTGAAACATTCAGAAATACTTTTAAAGAAAATATGAAAATAGAAGCATATCATTCTCTCTATCAATCTTTAAAGATATTAACATTTATGGATTTGAACTTTAAATTAATAACAGAAAAATCAAAGGATAATATTGAAATATGTAATCACTTATATAGAGAGAAAACATCTGTTTTTAGTTATTATATTATAACTAGTCTATTGATGAATAATTATATAAATTTTCTAGGATGGTGTTTCAAAAATAATAATATATTATTACAGTTCAGAAAAACACCTGGTAATTTGGATAAATATATAGAATTTATTAAAGAATCTTGTAAAAATCCACATATAAAGAAAAATATTAAAAAACTGGAAAAAATAATTGGGAAAACAGATAATATTAGTAAAAATCTTAAAATGACGATTATAGAAATTCCTAATATCATTTAAGTAGACATTTTATCATTTATAATTCGTTGTTATAATATCACTACTTATTATGGCTCGTGGTTCCTTCATATTTACATAATATATATCAAATTTATTTGGAATAGACATATTATATTCATAGCATAATAGCAAACAAGGTTGTTTATCAAAAATGATTTGAATTCTAAAACCCGATTTATTTGAAGATAATTCTGCGTTTTCCAGAATTGTCTGTTTCTTATCGATAATCGGTGTAATTATATTGTATCTTTCATCATGTTTATGGATTACATTTACAAAATTATGATAATCTATACTATTTTTTATTTTATATTTATACTTGATACGCCCATCATATTCACATATAAGATTTACTAATTCATATGGAAGTTTTTTCATATGAATTTCTCTCTTCATATCTTGTTCTCTTAGTTTGCTTTGACTTCTAGTTAACATCTTATTGTATTTAAAAATATACTGTAATGAATATACTATTCAATTTTATATTTTATAAGAAATTATCATATAAATTTATCCTCGAAAATCAGAATATATATATATTAATTATACATTTTCTATTTTCAGAGGAATAAATTAAAAAATTGAAACAATTTAAAAGTATAAAAATACTTATATTATAAAATGGTGACTACAGTAAATACTTTTGAAGAACAATACGAATACGCAAGAAATGCCGCTCTTAATGCTATAGCAGCTGGACAAAATGTGGTTCTATGGGGAAGAGCAAGAAGTGGGAAATCACATCTTATGGGAGAGTTGCGGTCATATGCCGAGGATAACGATTACTTTCTATCGCCTGAACTATCTCGAGGAGACACTGTTAGAACGATAAATATGTATTTAAATTATACAAAAAAACACAAATGGATTATGGGTTCCAATTGTCTAGATAGTCTTGTAAAACCATTAAAGTATCAACCATTTGTACTTATAAGTATGGACGATTTCGAACATCCAAAATATTCAAAACTTCGTTCTGGTAAAGCTATTAATTAAATTACAAATACTTATATGAACTCAATTAAAGTGGTTTTGACAATATAGACTATCTATTATTTGCTTTTTTCTACATTTTTTATCCTTTTCAATATGACAGCAATTATGTTTACCTTTTTTATAGGAATACATTCCATTTTTTAATATATTTTTATTCTTTCTCCATTCTCTACTTGCCTCGTCGAAATCAATATTAACATTAATTTCTCTCTTCAACATTTCTTCTTCTCTTAGTTTGCTTTGACTTCTAGTTAACATCTTATTGTATTTAAAAATATACTGAACTGAATATACTATTCAATTTTATAAGAAATTATAAAATATAAAATTGAATACATTTAATTCTGGTTAATCATATTAAAATATAATATGGGAATCAAGAATCTAAACCGATACTTACAACAACAATGTTCCGAAGGGATCAAAAAAATTTCATTAAATGATCTCAGAGGGAAAAAAATTGCTATAGATACAAGTATATACTTATATCGTTTTGTGGGAGAGAATGCTCTCTTAGAAAACTTTTATTTGATGATTTCGATTTTCAGAGAATACAATATTATTCCTTTATTTGTGTTTGATGGTAAGCCTCCAAAGGAAAAAAATGAACTACTAAAAAAGCGAAGAGATGATAAAAAAATTGCTCAGAATAAATATAACGAACTAAAGGATAAATTAAATATTGTCGACGAGATTGAGGTTAAAGAAATTAAACAAACTATGGAAATATTAAAAAAGGATTTTATCAAAGTCCATCATACTGATATAGAAAATGTAAAGGAATTAATTAAAGCACTTGGTGTTTCTTATATTGAAGCTCCTGGTGAAGCTGACAAGTTATGTGCCAAATTGGTTTGTAAAAATAATGTTTATGCTTGTTTAAGTGAAGATATGGATTTATTTGTATATGGAACTACTCGTGTCCTAAGATATCTTAGTCTTCTGAATAAAACTGTTATTATGTATGATTTAAAAATCATTCTATCACAATTAAATATTACACTAGATGAATTTAAAAGTATTTGTATTATTTCAGGAACAGATTATGGAACACATGACGATAATAGTTTATTTAAAACTTTAAAATATTTTAAAAAATACAAAAAAAGCGATAAAAATGATTTCTTTGAGTGGTTAGATGAAAACACAGATTATGTCGATAATATATATAATTTATACGGGGTTATATCCCTATTTAATCTAGGTGATATGCCAGAATATAAAGATTTTGAAAAGACTAAAATTATGAATAGTCCGATCAATAAAAGTATTCTAATAAATATTATGGAAAAGGAGGATTTTATATTTATTAATTAATAATGTAACATATAATCATATTATTAATTTTTTATTTTTCAAAATTAGTTAAGCATTGAGTGATACCTTATCACCTGCCTTGGCAAAGTGGGGTGACATATACTTCTGGAGGTTGAAGTATGTAAGCTCATCACCTTTCTTAAGCTTAAGAAGGCCAGTAAGCTTCTTGTCAGCAATGATCTTGCGACCATTGTCCTTGTCTTGGAGCTTGTGCTCACGGATATAAGCGTTAATCTCACGAGTTACCTCAGTGCGAGCCATCTCAGTTCCCTCGGGCTTACCAAGGAAAGCAGCAAGCTCATTGGAGATAAGAGTAGGCTTTACAAAACCAGAAGGAGCACGATTTCCAGTCTTTCTCTTGCGCTTTGCGGTGATCTTAGCAGCAGCCTTAAGGTCGCGGCTAACTTGACGCTCGAGTCCACGGAACTCAGTGCGAAGAGCAGAGAATTGAGAGCTGACTGCTTGAAGCTTAGCCATAAACACACCAAATTGGTCAATTACAGTAGGAGCTACTACCTCAACAGAAGCAGCCTCCTCAACAGGAGTAGCAGACTGAGTCTCTACAACAGGTTCAGTGATCTCTGCCTTCTTAGCAGCAGTCTTAGTAGCAGTCTTAGTAGCGGTAGCGGTAGCGGTAGCGGGAGTAGTAGTCTTAGTGGTTCTTACCATTATACACTTATTAGATATATCTTTTTAAGCTGTTTAACGCAATATAATATATATATTATGATTGGTTATCATAAGGATGTAAATCCCTAAACCCAATAAATAATTTGTTTAAAACGAATTAAAAATAATTTATATTTAATGAGCTACAGCTTGAAATAACCATGGCAATGATGTTCTAGCATCTTCACTTACTAATGTAAGGGCAGCTAATACATAATATGCTCCTAAAGATCTTTTGTCTGTCGTGTATGCAGATTTTGTTAAATATTCTATCACTTTAATAGCATACTTCATTAAAACATCATCACTTTGATTTTGTGCTAAATGTAAATTCATTCCCATAAATGGATTTCCATGAGGAGGAACAATTTCTCTCATTACTGTCGGTGTTAATTGTGCTCGATAATGCCAAATATCATACATTTCTCTAATAAATAATACCAACATATGTCTAGGTAAATTTGATAACCAATTACTATCAGCGTAATTTCCTAATTCATTTATATATTGGAATATTTCAACTATTTTAAATCTTAATTGTTGCGCAGGATCTATTATTTCTACCTCCTCAATAATTATATGTTCAATATTATTTACCCTTGCTAATCTTAGATAATGAGAGAAATTATCAATTAATGTATTATCTAATGGTTCTCGATTATATGGATTTAATGGAAGTTTATTTTGTTGAATATCATATTTTGTTTTCTTACAAACCAATTCATAGAGAGAAGTTATATTACATCCATATACATTTTCTTCATTATCTCTAAAACTATAAAATTGATTAAATGGTATTTCTTTTAATGGATCTAATGTAGCAAAATCTGAATCATTTATACAAATAGAACGATTTTTAAATCCTGGACCAGCGAATCTCTCATATTTTCTTAAAAAAAATCCACGGATATTTCTTTGGATTGTGATTGCGTAGAGAGAATACTTTAAAAAATTATATATACTATTTACCAATTCATCCTTATTACCAGTTTTTCGAATATTATAATGATTACACAATTCTTTTAATTGTGATACCTTATATTGATTGATTTTCATTAATTCATATTCATCCATTCTTATGATACGAAATTCATCCTCTTTAACCTTAAACTTTTTTTTAGTATTAGATATGTTATCAAATACACTATCTTTTAAAAAATTATGACATATTGCCTTCTTATTACTAGCCTTCATTATTAATATTATATTATATTTATATTTATATCATTTCCGATATCATCATCTGTATTCGCAGTTCCTCACTATAGTTAGTTTTTTACTCAAAATATATCTTTTTGTAACTATTTTTCCTAAATATAATTAATTTATAATTCATTCTAAATTAAATATACCTACATACATGTAACCAAACTGAATTTAATTTAATTTCTTATTATTATAAAAAAAAATTGATTTAAAGAATCAATGACTATATAGATTAATATACTAAGATGGCAATGAGTTCTAAGACAATCCTTTCTGGCGCAGATTTTACACCCGAGTCCGATATTAAATACTCCAAACCTAAGGTTGATGCCAGAGGTGGTAAGAGTGTTGGTATTCTGAATTCGAGTTCTAATGGCGCAACATATATTTCTACTCCACTAATGCTCACATGGGGTGTTAGTGATTATGAAGGCAATGAGCGTTATGAAATGGCGCTCCAGTTTCCTAGTGAGGAATACGCTACTAATGATACTACTAATTTTATGACAAACATGATGGCATTTGAAGCCAAGATTAAGGCAGATGCTGGTAAGAATGCTAAGGAGTGGTTCGGTAAGGCTAAGATGAGTGAAGACGCAATTGATGCTCTATGGACACCTATGTTGAAGTATCGTAAGAATAAGGAGACTCTTGAGCCTGATACTACATCCGCTCCTACTCTTAGAGTCAAGATTCCTTTCTGGGATGGCGAGTGGAAGACTGAACTTTACAATGTTGATCAGGAGCCTATCTATCCTGACCCCGAGGGTGGTTCACTGACTCCTAAGGACCTTATTGTTAAGGGGACACATGTAGCAATTGTTCTACAATGTGGTGGACTTTGGTTCGCTAATGGTAAGTTTGGAGTAACTTGGAGGCTGTTCCAAGGTGTTGTCAAGCCTAAGGCTACTATGCGTGGAAAGTGTCATATCTTTCTAGATGCTGCTGATAAGGAGAAGTTGTCTAAGCAAGATATTCCTGATGATGAGGAGGATGATGAGGATGTTGACAATACACAGGTTGATGATTCTGATGATGAGTCGCCTCAAATTAAGGCCGAGGTAACAGCTGCTATTGAAGAGTCACCTGCTATTAAGAAGGTGATTAAGAAGAAGGTTATCAAGAAGAAGGCGGCATAACTCAATAAAAAATCATAAAAAATCATAAAAAATCATAAAAAATAAATAACAATAAATAACTCAATAAAAATTATAAATTTTTTCTTTGTAGTATTGTGAAATACTTATATTTTTATTTAAAATTGATGATAAAAATATAAACAATAATTATATTATTATTATTATAATCAATTTTAAATAAAAAGAAACTGTAAAAAAAGAAGTGATTTAAAGGTATTTTCTCTCTACTTGTTTTCCATCTCTTCTTCTTCTTCAACCATTTTTATTGTCAAAATAATATGAACTATTCTTACTGCCTTTGCCATGCTTCTTATAGTGTTGAATTCCAATTAATTAAAAAAAATTGAAGTTATAACTATATCACTTTTAAAAGTAAAACTAAAGTGGTATCACTTTTAAAAGAATTTAAAGAGAACAACTTATAAGAATATATAATGGGTCCAGCTCAAAAGTGTAAGAATTGTAGAGGAAAGTTTGGAGAAGATTCAGATGAAAGAAATTATGATAATTGGCAGAGATTTAGTTTTAAATCAAGAGAAGACTTTGAAAAACATAGTTCAAGAAATCCAAAGTGTCCATATAAGGAAAATGAAGTAAATGTAGTAATATCCAATATATCTATATCAGATGATTCAAGTGTAATTGAAGAAACCGTGGATTCAGAAGTAACTGAAGAATCAACCCTAAGTGAATTACCTTTATGGCCTCCTTATAATCCTTATAATAATGAAATAGATGAGGAAGGTTATGTTTATGAACAGGAAGATGGAGATAGATTATTACAAAAACATAAGAGACGGAAGGGAAACAATTTGTGGTTCGGTGAATCAGAGGAAGCTTCGGTTGGTTTAATTAACGGAATATTAAATAAAAATATAAACTTTTTGAGTTTGGTTGCAGAACCAGGCTCTGGTAAAACAATGGTTACCCATAGCTTAATTTTTGACATAATAAAATTACCATGGGAACATTCAATACGCATGAATAATATCACATTATTAACAGGTATGTCGGATAAAGATTGGTTAGAACAATTAGTAGAAAATTTAACTTTAGCAACAGGAGATTTCCTATTAAATGATATGAATAGGTTACATATAAATCATTGTGTAGTTCATCGTTCTAATTTTCATAAAAGAATAACATATATCTTGGATAATCTTGAAGAAACTATACATGATCATATTTTTGTAATTGATGAATCTCATTTTGCTGATTCGGAAGAGATGACGATTGATAATGAATTTAGAAGATTAGGATTAACAGAAGAACGAATGAAAGAATATAATATAAAAATTATTTTAATATCAGCTACTCCAGATGTTACTTTAAATCTGTTAAGACGATCAGGTTTCCATGGAATGATACAATTAAAACCTGGTATAGATTATAAAGGATTTAAATATTTTTATGATAAGAAAATGATAATAAATTTTGATCAAACATTAAATATAGAAGCTACAATTAGGAGTAGATACAAAACCCCAAAATATCATTATATAAGAGCAAGAACGAATATTGAAAAAGGACAATTTCAAAAATCAATCAAAGATATGGTAGAAAAAAATAATTGGATTTTAATAGAAGATGATTCGGAAAATAACTATTATCTAACTTTTAAAAACGACAAAATTGAAAAACGAGCCATAGATAATGGAAAAAAAGTTGTAAAGACTTATGAAGCACCTGTAAGACATACTATAATTTTAATCAAAGATAAATATAGTGCTAGTAAAAGATTAAAATTAACAAAATATACAGGTATAATAGCAGAAAAACCATCAAAAAAACAAAATACTACTTCTACTTGTAATGGTTTAATACCTAGATTTTGGGGTCATGGTGATGAACCAGATTATATAAATAATGAAAAACCATTATTTATTTGTGATTTAAAAGCAGTAAAAGAATATATGAAGTTTTCTGAAAATTTTATTTATAATGGAAAAGATTATAATAGTATAAGAATAAAAAGTGATAGAAACAAAATAAAAGAAATAAAAAATACTTGCTATGGAAATTTTGCTAATCAAGAAGCGATTACTTGTAATAAGAATATTATGTTTAAAAGTTTTAACAGTCCAGAAGAAATAACACCCTTTTTAAAGAATTCAGATATGGAATTGTTTGGAGGTATGCGCGATATAACACTAGATAATTTTAATAAAAATGAAACACATGGATATCTTTCTTCAAAAAGGTTTGCTTATGGACATACATTTTATGATAAAAAGTTAATAGACAATGATTATAAGGAAAAATTTAAAAAAAATGGAGGGGGATTTGGAGTAAGTAATGTAGAAGGAAGTGGACAAAAATATATGATATATCCTGTATATAAAGATACTGAGTCCGATCCAAATGATGTAACTTTTTGGTTACATTACTATAAAAAAAACTGATGAGGAAGAAGAAATTGGATTCTAATTGATTTAAATAAAAATTATAAATTTTTTCTTTGTAGTATTGTGAAATACTTATATTTTTATTTAAAATTGATGATAAAAATATAAACAATAATTATATTATTATATAACTATGACAACAATTCATATTGAAAATGCTGACTGTATTGAATACCTTAAATCTTTTGAATCAAATAGCATTGATTGTGTTATTACTGATCCTCCATATTTTATTGATAAATTAGATAACAAATGGTCTGTCGATGATATTAGTAACGACAAGAAAAATAGCCATATTAAACATTTACCAAAGGGTATGAAATTTGATAAAAAACAAGTTAAACAATTATATGATTATTATCTTGAACTAAGTCTACTTTTGTTTGATAAATTAAAACCTGGTGGTTATTTCTTATCATTCTCATCACCTAGATTATATCATGCTATTGCTATGGCTTGTGATATTGCTGGATTCGAAATTAGAGATATGATTAATTGGACATATACTCAGACTATGCCAAAGGGAATGAGTGTTACTCATATTATTAATAAAATGGATATTTCTGAAGAAGAAAAGTCTGCTCTAGTCGAAGAATATAAAGACTTTAAAACACCACAAATTAAATCTTGTTTCGAACCCATATGTGTAGCTATGAAACCTATTGGTAAATTAACATTTATTAAAAATGAATTGAATTTCAAAACTGGACTAATTGATTTCTCTCAAAAAGTTGGTATTGGTGGCGATAGAGTTCCTGCTAACATTATTACAACAGAAGAATATAATGAAACTTATGATAAAAATTTCCTCATACCCAAACCGAATAAAAAAGAAAAGGGTGAACATAACTCACATATAACAGTTAAACCTATTCAGCTTATTGAACATCTTATTAAAATTTTCAGTAAGAAGAATTCTTTAGTTGTTGACCCTTTCCTTGGTAGTGGAACTACCGCCATAGCATGTAAAAACACAGATAGAAATTGTATTGGTATTGAAATTAATCCAGAATATTATGAAATTAGTCGGACTCGATGCGAACTCGATGCGAACTCGATGTGAACTATAATTCTAATGAATTTAAATAATCTCTCAAGTTAATCAATTGCTCTTTTGTATATGGCAATTGATTAGCATCATTCATCTCTTGAAAAGTCTTTGGTGTTGGAATCTTTGTTAATGTATCCAGAAATATATATTTATCTCTATATTTTGCTTGAATTGGTGGCTGAAGAACTAAATTACTCATAGCATTATCAGTAGAGTTCGGATTCTTATGACCTAATTGCCATTCACTATTAGCAATATCAACATAATCTGCTTTAATAGTTGACTTTATTTTATCAATTTCAGTATTTTTTTGTTCATCTGTTCCATCATATGTAAAATTTTTTCTCATTTTATGTTTATTCGATAATGTATATGGTTCTACAATATAATTCTTACCTCGTTCGCCACTGGTCTTGATTCCCCATTGTTCATGTTTATTGAATAATTGAATTGAATCTCTCGTAGTTATATTAAATTTTTTGACAAATTCATCACATTCTGGACGACTCCAATGATGTCCTGATGTTAGTAACATAGCACATAATGCTTGTCCATTACCCGTAGTAAGCTTTGGATATTTGAGATTATTACCGTCGGCGAATTCAATAAATGAATCAGGATACTTGGTTAGATCCTCTATATTCAAGGTTGAAACAATAACTGGAATAGTATTCATTTTGTTATGAAACAATAAGATAACAGAAATTCTCTTAAGAAATGACAATTTGTTTTTGGTTAACAGTAATTAACAAAATATCATTCAATTTTATTTAAATTCATTTTCAATATTTCCCTTGATATATGGAAGCGAAAACTTCAAAATAAAAAACAGGGCGTCCCCTGGGATTGTTTTCTGAGTTACAGATTTTCGCAGTATCTACAGACAAGCTATGAGATACTCTTGATAAAATTTCATCATATTTATTTTATATGATGAAATTTTACCCCATTATAACGATTAGTACAATCCAAACAAATTGTCTGCATACATATAGATTCAATATTATCCACTGACGAGGAATAACCTTTCAGTTAAACTTGGTCGAGACTATCTTCTTGTCGAACCGGGCAACGGGAGTGATCAGCTCCACAGAGGGTTTATCTGCATACGCCCGGTTAAGGGAATATGCGTTTAACAAGTTGACAACAGAGTCATATTGAATTTCAATTACACAGGTTTTCATTACTCGACCTGTGTCTAACTTTACAATTAACCATTGAGCCAAGTTAGAGGCTCTCTATACAATTACAACTAAATAAAACTTCAATTTTTTTTTACATTCGGAAATAATGAGGTAGACCTTTCCAACTGTAAAAAAAAATTGAAGTTTTATTTAGTTGGAACGGTTTACAGCATCATACATTTATGACTATAGTAGTCTATTATTAAAATGAAACAATCATTAGCATCAGTAAGGTGTGTGTTTTGTAACAGTCTATCTCATCACATGGATAACTGTAATAGCAAGTTCAATGGTCTTCGTGAGTCACTCGACAAAGGTTGGTTCTTTCTAATGGACGGTGAACGTCCTAACTTTGAATATCTTGCGGCGAATGAGTTACGATATGTTGCGTATCATTACGCAGCATACGAGGGGGCGATTCACGACTGGAGTCAGAAAAACACTCAAAACTACAACCGCAAGTTTAGATTACGTCCGGTCGACCTCTCGCTTTCAAAAGCGCGACTCATTAAAGAACTTGATAGAAGGTGGCAGGGGTTTCAGCCAGTGCGCGACCTGTATCAAACCAAACCTGTACCGACGGAAGACGACGACTGTCCTATTTGTTTGGAATGTACTACAACATCATACAAATGGATGTACACCGTTTCATCCTGGAAAAAAGTTGAAGATAAGGTAACGACGGAGTGTAAACATTCCTTTTGTAAACAGTGTTGGGCTAGTCATATCGAAAAGAATAGCCGCTACGATTATCAAGCTCGTGGTAATCATCATTCTGCCCCTAACTTGTGTGTGAATTGTCCGATGTGCCGACATAAAATCGCTGTAAAATAAATCAACAAGCATGGTAAGCCAACAAAAATACTAATATAAATATACGCGAAAAAAAAGAATCTTGTTGTGTCTCTAACAGATTCTTTTTTATTTTGAGATTTTGTCCCATTTTACATCTTCAAATATTAGTAAGCCATTGTTCAATAACTTAAAGATTTTATTTAAATTCATTTTCAATATTTCCCTTGATATATGGAAGCGTATATATTACAAATATTTATTTTTTATTTCTTCGTCTAGATATACTTTATTCCCAATAGCAGTTATTATCTTTTTTGTTTCCTTTTCATTATTCTCTATGTCTGTCATTACATTATAGACTAATGTGGTTAATTTTGTTTGGATATTTTCATCTGTTTCCCATCCTTCGTTGGCTTCTTGCCATTTATTTATTAACATCCTTTGTTTTGACGCTATTTGCTGTATAGATTCTAATAATGTATTCCATTCTTTATCTTTTTCCCAAATATCTGCTTCCTTCACATACAGTGTTTTTCGTTTTGTATCAGTACAATGTATTGGTCTATCCAGTACATCTAATTCCTTTAATCCATTCACCATCATATTCGTTATTGTCTTTGTTAATCCATTTTCTATTGTTTCATCATATGTTTTATTTGTTATAGGGAGAGATTCAATGAAATCAGTTAAATTCATAGCATTTTTACAATGCTCGTTTAAAAACATATTGATATTAAATTGATTATTGGTAGTATTGTGACTATTTGTATTGTTATTGGTAGTATTTCCTATTTGAGGCATTACTTCCATCATTTTCTCCATAAACATATTCATAAATTCATGATTATGTGACATAACAGTTTCAATCATTTTTTGGGTAAATTCTTGATTTACTTCGGTGGAATTTTCCTTTATTTTTACTATATGGTCTATATCATTTTCTTCCGGTTGAATAATGGAACAGATCTTTTTATGTTTATATAAACCTTGCCTATATTTGTAGGTATTTCCACATTCACATTTAAATTTTGGGATTTTTGGGGATTTTTCGTCAGCATTTGTAACTCCAGCGTAACTCTTATTATGTTTTCGTGTCATTAAATGTTTATTGAAGTCTTTTTTGTTGCTACATATATAGTTACATTTTTCACAGTAAAAATCTTTTGGGACTTTTGGGACAAATATGTCATCCATAGGAAGTATATATTAGAGTTACATAAAAATCCCTAAATACTTTCACAAATACTTTAAAAATTAACAATCACAAATGAAAAATTTATAAAATCGAAATGAGAGCTTTATGCTCTCAAGCACTTTTTCACCACTTTTCCCAATCCTATTTCCAATATTTGAAAATGGACATACTTTTTTGATGTCCTTTTTTGATTTTCCGATTAAGGTCTGTGAAAAAAAGTACATATCAAAATTACTACATATATCAAATGTAACAAAAATCATTAAATTTTATTTAAAACCACTCTTTATGTCATTAGACAAATAGGTGTTTTTACTAATAGCTCTTACTATTTTATTGACTTCCTTTTCATCGTCTTCTATAGATGTCATTGAATTAAATACTAATGTAGTCATTTTCGTTTGAAGATTTTCATTTTCTTCCCAACCTGTATTCGCATCTTGCCATTTATTTATATTAATACGATGTTTTGTAGCTAATAATGTTATATTTTCTAATAGCAGATTTAATTCAGTGTCTTTCTCCCAAACATCATTCTCTTTTATATACATTGTTTTTCTGGCTGGATCAGTACAATGAATAGGTCGTTCTAATATATCTATATTATTTAATCCATTTGTTATCATAGTTGTAATACTTTTTGTTAAACCATTTTCTAAAGTGTTATTATAAGTTTCAGCAGTTAGTGGTAATGTATTGATAAAATCAGTTAAATTCATGGCATGTTTACAGTGTTCATTCAAAAACATTTGAATATTAAAATTATTTGTATTATGACTATTTGTATTATTATAACTGTTTTCAGCATTTCCCTTGATATGTGGAAGCATATCCATAAAGTTTTTTTGTATTTCTTTATTATCTTTCAAAAGTAATAGTATCATTTCTTTAAAATCGCCTTGATTATCGTCTGGTATATTCGTGATTTGGTCTATAGTATCTACTACATCAGTATAGCACTTATTTCTATGTCTAGATAGACCAGAACGATGTTTATATTGATTTCCACAGCTTTCACATATGAAGGGAGTATATGATGGCATTCTTTTGGCATTTTTTTCTGTTATTGGCTTACAGTAAGCGGCATTTTTTTTTGAAATAGTTGACTCCATATTCAATACGACGGCATTTTTCGTGCCGATGTTACCATTTGTTACCATTTTGTTACCATTTTGATGTTTTCTAGTGAGTAAATGTGCTTTAAAATTACTTTCTTTCCTACAACCATATAGGCAAAATTTACAGAAAAAATTATCGGCATTTTTTTGGCACGAAATGTTACCATCTGTTATCATTATGTTATCATTAGAGAAAAATGTCTAAATACTTTTCCGAAAAAATATTTATTTACAATAACAAATTTAGAATTATTTTATTTGCGTCCTTACCTTTATGCTCTAAACCACTTTTTCACTACTTTTCTCAATCCTTTTTCCATATATCAAAACTCTGCATTATTATTGTGTGTATTTTTTAAAATCCAAATGTACTCTGAAAAAAAAGTGTAAAGTGTAAATTACTACATATATCAAAAGCAAACCACTTTTTATTACCTTTAATTTCTCTCTTCATATGTAGGGTCAAGGTATAATATATATATGATATTAGTGAATATAACTTACATTCTTCTATTACATAAAAAAAGACACTAAACGATTATGTAGAGAGAAAATATAAATAAATAATTTCTATTCTATTAATATTAATAAATAATTTATATTCTATTAATATTAATTCAAGTTAATAACAAATATAACATTGGATTTAATTGAATTATCGTAAATATTACTAATGCTTATAAGAGAGATGCCTTTTTTTTTAAATATATAGACTTGTCGTCTTTCTATTTTCAATTCTTTAACTGGAATTGAATACTGTTCTTTACCTAATTGATATTGTATATACTCCTCTTTCAATAATAAATTTATATGATAGTCAACTTCAATAACAATATTGTTATCATCGTCTAGAGAGATATTCTCTGGTAAATCAGGTATACATTTTATTACCAAATCATTTTTCTTATGTTTATAATAAACTTCGTCATGCCATAACGGAACATAATATTTTTCTCCTTCAAATTCCAAAATATAAACATTATCATGAAATAAATCTTCTAATCGTGGGTTTAATATGATAATATGATCATTTTCCATCTTTTCATTTATAATATTCTTAATTTTTTCAACAGTAGAGCTTGGTATATATAAAATATGTTGATATTTATTAATAAATTCAAAAATTTGAATAGCCTTTTCCTTGTCCATATCTTCAAACAATTTTATAGATAGGTTTTGACAATCATTTATAATTGTCTTTAATATATCTTGAACATCAGAATAGTTGTTTGTAAAAAAGGTAGAGAGAAAATTAACAAATAAATCGTTATAGTCACTATTAATCTCTGATGAACTACTATTCGAATCCAAAAAATTATTAAGAAATTCATACGATTGACCAATATCTTTAAATTTTTCAGTATAATATTCTATTTCAGTTGGATGTTTATCAGGATGATTTTTAAGCGCCATAATTCTATATTGTTTTTTAAGTTGTTCTTGTGAAAAAGGCGAACTTAGATTCAAGTTAATACATGCAGTATTAAAATCCATGAATTTTATTTATTAAATTATATAAATAATTCTCTAAATGATAAATAGGTCTATAATTGTTATTATAATATTGAAGAAATGAGAATGTATCAAGATATACCTTTGTCAGATTATCTTGAGATAATTTGTTATTTGATACAATTTTACTAAGAAGTAACCATATTACATAACCAATATCCATATCATATATAAAAATATCATATATTAAATCACGAAATAGAGTAAATTTTAAAGTTTCTGGATTCTCTATAAATGTATATAGCTTATCTACATACTTTATAATATTTATTCTAAAAGAATTTGTATTTGTTAATTCATTTTTAATATTAGTTATATCTTTAACATTCGATAAAGTAGAAATTTTTTTATTTAAAATTTTATTGTAATTATTTTTTGTAGGTCTTGGTATGGATATAGTATGAAAATTATTGATAATATTATCTGGTATAAAAGAAATATTTTCTGTTATTAAAAAAAACACAAGATTTACATCGGTATTATTTATTTGAATATAGCTATAAAAACACTCTAATAACTCACTATGAATTTTATGAAAATTCTTACATACAATAATACCAGATTTATTCACTCTTGCCGATAATACATCTATAATATTAATGTAAATTTCATTCCATAATAATTTTGAATTACAACCTAAAAGTGACATATCTATTTCAAAATGAATGTCGCTTATTTTAAAGAAATAATTATTCTTATTAAAAGTTACAGTTAATTTTTTTTCATATTTTAATTCACTATTACTGTATTTATTAATACAATTTAAGATTTGACTATATTTACCTACACCACTTGGTCCATAAAAAATAACATTTTTAAGATCAGTTATATTACTTGGAAATGTTTGTAATTGTTTTGTTAGGGTTGGATGTAATGATACTTTATTAACTGATTGTATATATTCATTAAAGTGACTATCTAAAAATTTCATATTATATATAAATATTTAATACCTTTAATAAGTATTAAATAATTATATATAATATGAAATATAATAAAGGCAAAATTTAAATAATTATTAAGTATGAATATTGTTATAAATCAAAATCAATTCAATAATAATTGTATATATTTTAATGAACCAATTCAAAATACAGTAATGGATAATAGTAAATTTATTAAATTAATATACTCAAATGAAAATATTATGTTGAATGGAATATTTTTGTTTTTGAATATTAAAACAATGAATAAAGAAACCTACTTTAAAAAAATAAAGATTACATATGATGTTTACAATAATAGAGATATATTATCTAATATTTATAAAATCGAACAAACTATATTATCTAAATATAAATCTTCAAAAAGAATAAGGAATATATTATATGAAACATTAAAATCGGGTGTAATAAAAATATTTCCAAATATCGATAATGATATTAATAATTCAAATAACTCATTTATATTGAAGATATCTGGCATATGGGAAGATGATAATGAATATGGTTTAACCTATAAACTTTTGTTCACTTAACCCATTACCCATCTGTAGAAAAATATTTTAAAATTATTTGTAGAATACCTATGATTCCTACATTTGCTATTGATAGTATAATAATAATACTGTTCATTTCACTAGCTAATGCTGTCATAATACCCCCATCATTACCTTTACTTTGTTCGCCACCTAATGTATCCATTAAGTAACTGATTACTAAACATGTTTGGATTAAAATTAAGAAAGAAGATACACCTGAAAATTGATAATATTCATCTGCTACCTTACCTTTATTAATTTGATCATAAAAAGATACATTTTGAAATAATATCATAGAAATAATAGCAATAATTAGTAAAACAGGAATGGCATTTTTTAATATAACCTTGAAAAATCCCATTACCCCCTGAGAAAATTGATCCTTATATGAAATAGCAAATGAACCAACTAATAATCCAAGTAATGCTAAAATACTAAAACCATAACCATACACCGTTGCTGTAGCATATTCATTTGCTGTTCTTGCGAAAATAATCCTTACCAATATACCCAATATACACATAAATGAAAATATTTTTACATCATATGGTATTCTTTTAATAGGTAATGGTAATACTTTTTTTAAAGAATCTGAATCAGAAGAAGAAGAAGAAGAAGAAGAATTTGTTATAGTCAAAGGTTTATTATCATTTCCTCCTTTTTGATTTCTAACTTTATTATTTTTAGATGTCATATAAAATATGTAATTATTTTTTTAATTCATCAATTTGTTTTTGTAAATCATTAATTTTTAACAATAATAAAGGAATCATTTCTAAATAATTAACTGCCTTTGTTTTACTAATTGATGTTACTAAATTAGGAAATATTTGTTCTACTTCCTCGGCAATAAATCCATAATGTAGTTTCTCTGAAGGATCATTCTTGTAAATAAATTCTTTTGGACTTATACTTAATATTGTATCTGGAGAAATAGCAATAGCATTAATTTCTTTTTTTTTATCCCTACTTGATGTAACATAAATATTATTACCAACTGTTAAATCTGATGCTATATCAACAGAAGTATTTGGTAAAATTAATTCAATAGTTGATGGAGTGGCGCTTTGCATCCATATAGGAGTTCCTAGACTAACTTGGGGAAAAGATCTAGTTGATGACATTAATATATAATACATATAAAATTAATAATTTATTTCTCATTTTATCATATATGAGTCAATTTCCACAATATAATGTTAATAATGAACATCAATTAATTCGAAGACAAAATACATTTGTTGTTGATCGTAAATTAGTAACAATACATAGCGAAGATAGAGATATTAATAAATGGCCAAATGCTAACCATTTTGAAATAGATTTACCAGAAACTTTAACAAATATTCAATCTATGCGACTAGTTGAAATTGAATTGCCTGCCAATCAATATGTATTTAGTAATAATCATCAAAATACTAAATTAGAATTTTATATTACTCCACAAGTTTCTACAAACATGCCTGAATATCTGGCATTAGTAGGTAATATTGGTATACCATTCAGTATTACTATCCAGGAAGGTTTTTTTACACCTCAACAAATATCATTAGAAATTCAAAATCTAATGAATCAAGCAGTGGAAACATTTTTACAAACAACTATACCTGGAGCTACATATGACCATTTTAAAGTATATTATGATATTGTAGGACAGCAAATGTGGTTTGGTAATACATATGATAGTTTTATTTTTGATTTTACACAACAAATTCCTTATGATATATCATGTTCTGCTATTGTTAATCAACAACAACCACCCAATGTTTGGGATCAATATACTAAATGGGGTTTACCTTCTTATTTAGGGTTTAATAAAGAAAATTATACCGCTACAGAAACAAACACTGATATTATATTTAACTATAATAATTATATCTGGTTAATACCAGATCAAACAATTTTACCTTTTGGAGTCACAAAACACGCCTTTTACATTAAAGGTCCACATACAATCTGTATGTTTGGAGATAGTGCTATCTATATGGAAATGAATAAATATAATACGATGGATGAATTAGTTCCATATGCTGAAGCTACGAATAACATGTATAATAATGATTATAATGGAACTGTTAATTCTGCCTTTGCTAAAATCCCAGTAACGATTAACCCGAATGGTCAAATATTTGATTCTAGAAATGGATTCTTACAAAATGTAAGTCAATATCATCCTCCAATTGATAAACTTAGAAAGGTTAAATTTAGGTTTAGGTATCATGACGGTAGACTAGTGGAATTCAAAGATTGTAATTTTACTTTCACTCTTTCTTTCAATCAATTGAGAGATGAAATCGCAAGAGATTATATAATTCGAGTTCCAGCTGAATATAATCTATAATTTAATTATATTGACAATTAAATAAAAATTGAAATACAATTAATTTAATAACTTATAATTAATTTAATAGAACTTATCAATTAATGAGCAATCAAGCAAACAAACATAATGCTATTGTTAACAAAATCAATAGCATTAATGTAGAAGATATAGAATTAAATCAAGATGACAGCTGTCCTATTTGTCTAGAAAATATAGATAATGGAATAGTTAAATATCAATGTACACATAAATATTGTTCTGATTGTATTAAACATTGGCATAATTTATGTCCATTATGTAGAGCTGATAAGAAAGTAACAATTGACAATAATACTAGTAACATTATAATTCCAACGGGTAGTAATCTTAGTCACCTTACACAAGAAAATATAGATGGATATTTGGGAATACCGAGAAGAGTTCCAGAACAACATCAAAATATTTATAAAAGTAAATGGGAAAGACAAATATGTCATACAATGAATCATGAATTAGTATATCTTAAACCATATGGAGTGACTGTAATATGTACAGATTGTAAATTAATCCAATGTTTTAATTTAATGCATTAAAAAATGATATTTATAAATAATATAATTTACATAATATATTAATTTTTTGATACATAATCCTCTAATTCTTTTATAGGACAACTATTATAATCACCTTTAAATTTATTCAGTTTTATAAACTTAGGTTTGGACATATTATGGGTCTTGTAAAATATATAATTTCCAAATTTACCTTTTCTAATACTAGTATTTTCATTTATTTCTCTTATCATAGATGGATTTACAGCGGATGTATTTTCGATATATTTCGTAATATCTTCCATAGTTAATTCGTCGACATCCTTTTCAATATTATTTAAAGATTTCTTATTCTCTCCCCAAGTAATATAGTTTCCAAATTTACCTTTTTTTAATATGACCTCATTGCCTTTATATTTTCCAATAACTTTATTACCAGATTTGGTTTCAACGATTTCATCAAGTGTATATTCGCCCTTTTTTAACTTTTCTAGATCAATATCCTTCTTCACATTTAAGAATGTGGCATTATCTTTGTCTCCTTTTTTAATAACAGGACCATACTTACCAATCATATATACATGATTATCATCAATATTAATAATTTGCTTATCGCCACCACCATCCAAATCTTTGGAACACTCATCAATATCTGTTAAGCATTCTCTACATAAATTGTGCCAAATTTTCTCACCTTTGGCAATTGTATCTAAATCGGTTTCCATATTTTTTGTGTATTCATAATTAAATAACTTTTCATAATGTTTTAAAAGAAATTCCAATACAAGAATTCCTAATGGTTGAACTACAAGTTTATTCTTCTCATTTCCAAACTCTCTTTCGTCTTCCATTTCAGCGAGTTCATCATCAACTAGTTCATAATCCACACATTTTATTTTTTTACCTTTTATATTGTCCTTTTTAACATATCCTCTTTCTTGAATTTTTTCCAAGATAGTTGAGAAGGTAGATGGTCTGCCAATACCCTTCTCTTCCAATAACTGAATTAATTTTGCTTCAGTATAATGTGATTTTAAATCTTTGACACTAACCTTTGCTGTAATTTTATTATAATTAACAATCGCGTTATTTTTAAGAGTTTGTAAGAATTGATATTCAGGATTTTCCTTTTCATATCCTCTTACCATTTTCCACCCAGGAAAGTTGACTAATTCTGAATTATATTTATATTCCTGTTCCATAGGAGCCGTAATCTTAGCACTAATAGAATTGTATAATGCTGGGGACATACAACTTTCTACAGTTACTGACCAAATTAAATTATACATACGCTTTTCTTTTGATGAAAATGAATCATCGATTTTTTCCATAGTAACATCAGTAGGTCTAATAGCTTCGTGTGCCTCTTGGGCATTATTTTCCTTTTCCTCCTTTTTATTAGATTTCTTCTTGGGTTTTTCTACTTTCCTTTCAGATAGTCGATTGACATCTGTATGTAAGTAGGTATCACCGTATTTATCCTTAATAAAACTACTAGCCTTTTCAATAAATTCTAAACAAAATGTAGTGCTATCTGTTCTCATATATGTGATAAAACCAGCCTCATATAATTTTTGACAAATAGACATAGTATCTTTTGGAGAAATATTAAGTTCACTAGATGCTTTTTGTTGTAATGAACTAGTTGTAAAGGGTGTTGGGGGATTTTTTGTAGTTTGTTTAGGCTTAGAACAAGTATAAATGTGATCAAAACTAACAGACTCTTCTAAGAACTGTTCCATAGTATTATTTGTAGTAGAATTGAAACTAATAATTTCAAAATTATGATTTAATGAAAATCCTAAATTCATCTTTGTAAAATAGCCAGTTGTATTATATACTTTTTTACCAGGAGAGTCATCAATGTCTTTTTGATTATCATATACTAACCTTAATGCAGGTGTTTGACAGCGTCCAGCAGATAATCCATCCTTAGAATTTCTTGAAATATTTTTCCATAATATTGGACTAATTTTGTAACCGACCAATAGATCTAAAACCTGCCTTGCTTGTTGAGCATGAATAATATTCATATTTAATGTGGTAGGATTACTTACAGCTCTCTCTAAGGCAGGTTTTGTTATTTCATGAAATATAATTCTTTTTGTTGTTAATGGTAATTTAAATACTTGACAAATGTGCCAACCGATAGCTTCACCTTCTCTATCATCATCAGAAGCAATAAGAACTTCCTTTGAGTTTTTTAATAAAGTCTTGATTTTATTAATTTGTTGTATTTTACTTTCCAATAAATTAAAGTTTGGTTTAAAATTATTATCAATTTCAATACTTTTAATACCATTAAGTTCTTGAATATGTCCAAAACTAGCAATACATTTATAGTTAGGACCCAAATATCCTTCTATTTTTTTACACTTGGCTGGGGATTCAACAATTACTACTGTGTAAGACATCTTTTATAATATTATAAATAATCGTATAATATTATATTTCAATTTTAATTTTAATTATTATTTGATTTGAATTCTTTCCATGATATGGGTTTAATTGGTTTATCTTCTTCTTTATTTTCATGTAATTCATTTAATTTATCAGCCTTTTTTAAAGCACTATCAATATATATTTTCTTTAGTAATTTACCTACCTCAAAAGAACCTTCATGTTGATCAACCTCACCCTCCTCAATTGAATATAATACATTTATTAATCGCTCTAATATTTGTAAATCCATTTCATCTTTCAACACTTTATTGTATATATCAGTATAATGGTTAAATAAAAAATCACATTTACTTACACACATAGCGTCAAATGCTTCAGGATTAGACTTAGCCATTCTAGAATTTTGTTGTTTTAGCTTTAGTAACATATCAACATCAGTTAATATTTTTTTGCTATGTTTCAAGTGTCTGATAAGTTGCGTATTATTTTCAGCATCATTAGCGTTAACCATTTTTTGTAATTGTAATCTCTCAGAATCATTCATTTTTATTATAAATATAATAAAATAATTAGTTTTAAACTTTTTCTAAATATAATATATATATGTCTTTACCTCATCAACAATCAGCAGATAGTGATGTTAGATCTACCCCTTTTCAATCATCTCCGTTACCTGACGGAGCTACTAGTCAACGAGATGGAGCAATTGTGTATAGACAAAATCAAGTTGCTAAGCAAAATAGTATGAATAATTCTTTAAGTGGTGGCAAAAAAAAGAAAAGAAGATATAGAGGTGGGAGTGGAACCGTTATAGTTCCTTCATTTACTTCTCCTGGTCCCAGTGCATCACCAGTAGATGCTACTACAAATAGTCAGCAAAGTAATTTTACAAGTCTTCAAGCAGGAGCCAATGCTTCTTGTGATAAATGTATTGGTGATGTATCCAATACTCCAATATGTCAGTCAGCTTCTTGTAATCCTCAAGCAGGTGGCAAACGCTTACAAAAAGGAGGATCATGTGGGTCATATGGGTCATATGGGTCATGTGGGTCAGGTGGTATACAAATGGGAGGAAGCGCATGTGGTTGTGGGAATGGAGGATCAATTCCTAATGGACAAACATGGGGATGTATGAGTGGAGGTAAAAGAAAATATAGAAAGTCTCGAAAATATAGAAAGTCCAAGAAGTCCAAGAAGTCCAAGAAGTCCAAGAAGTCCAAGAAGTCTAAGAAGTCCAAGAAGTCTAAGAAAACAAAAAAGTCTAGAAAATAAAATAACTATATAAAGTAATATGAGATCAAGTGATATTACTTTAACAATTTTTATAATATTAATATTTGTTGCTATGTATTTTTATAATATTTTAGCAGTAGGCATAAAAAATATTCAAGATAATTGGCCAGAATATAGATGTAATCCATCTATTATGCCATTTGCTGGAACATTTGGTCACGATGTCATGGATAATTTTACATTTTGTATTCAAACTATGCAGGGTGATTTTATGGGATATTTATTACAACCTTTGAATTATTTAACATCAGTAATAGGGAGTGTAAGTGGTGATTTAATGGAGGCTATTCAAGATATAAGGTCATTTTTCAATATATTTAGAAATTTTATATCATCTATAGTTCAAAGTATTTTTGGTGTATTTTTAAATATATTAACACAATTCCAATTTATTTTAATTAAGATGAAAGATATGATGGCCAAGATTGTAGGTATTATGGCATCAATGATGTTTATATTACAAGGAGGCGTAATGACGATGAATGCCACTTGGAATGGTCCTCCTGGACAAATGGTAAGATTGATGTCCAAACTGAAAATTTAAAAGTAGAATTATTTATTTATTATACAAATAGAATATATGAATATGAATAGTAATAATATTTCTAATGTAATAAATAAATTATATAATAAAGCAGGATTTCTTGAAAAATATGGAGGTTCATTATGGACAACATTTATAATCAGTTTAATTTTTTTTATAGCAATCTCATATTACTATGTTTATAACAATATTGATCCAATCAAAGCCGATTGGGTTAATCAAAGATGTAAACCAAATGTAATGCCATTTGCTGGATTAATAAATCCACCAGACCCAAAAACAATGAGTGCTTTTGATTTTACCCAAAAAAATTTTTCAAACTGTATTCAAAGTATTTTGGCTGATATTATAGGAGTATTTTTAGCACCATTTTATTATCTAATTGATTTATTAACTAAAATATTTACCTTAATATCGGAAGCTATTCAATCGATAAGAAAAATATTAGATTCTATTAGAACTGCTGTAATGGGAGTATCAGCAGAAGTAATGGGTAAAATATTAAATTTTTTAATTCCCATACAACATTTAATTATTAAAGTGAGAGATATGATGAGTAAAACTCAAGGAGTAATGATTGCAGGAGTATATACTCTGTTAGGAACATATGATACTATGATATCTTCTGTCAAGTCTATAGTAAAAATAATATCATCTATATTACTGTCTTTATCAGCTATAATATTTATATTATTTATAATACCTTTTGGATTTGGCTTACCTTTTGCTATACCATTATTAGTAATATTTATATTAATTCTCATTCCAGGAATAATGGTTTATATTGTTCAAGTATTAATTTTGAAACAAATGTCAAACCCATTACCGAATATTCCGGGTTGTTTTTGCGGAAATACATTAATAAAATTGAAAAATAAAAAATATATTAGGATAAAAGATATTGAACCAGGAATAGTATTAGAAGATAATAATACTGTAACCGCAAAATTAAAATTGGCAGTTAGAGATGAAGAATTTTACAACTTAAATGGTGTAATATGTACAGGAGATCATAATATCAAATATAACAATATATGGATAAAGGTTAAAAATCATAAAGATAGTAATAAAATTGAAAATACCTGTGATTACATTTACTGTCTAAATACTAGCAACAAATATATTAAAATAAATAATGAAATTTTTGGCGATTGGGATGAATTAGATAATTCGGAATTAGATGAATTAAAACAAAAATGTGAAAAATATTTACCAAATCTGTTTGAATTGACACATATTCACCAGTATTTAGATGGTGGTTTTGTGGAAAACACAAAAATAGAATTACAAGATGGTCATAATGTTAATATTAAAGATGTGGAAGTAAATGATATATTGCGTTTTGGTGAAAGAGTAACAGGTATAGTTAAAATAAAGGCAGATGATTTAGAAATAAAGAAATATAATTTAGATAATGGTAATTATGTTATAGGTGGACCAAATATTCAGATTTGTGATTCTGATTTAGGAATGGTTAATAGTTTAGATTTGTATGGTGATAAAGTAGATACAAAATATATTTATCATTTAACTACAGATAAATCTACATTTTACATTAACGGAACCAAATATTATGATTATAATAGTTGTATTGATAAATTTTTGGATTTAGAAAATATAAGATTAATAAAAGCATTAATTTAATTTTTATATACAAAATATATATAATATGGATTTAAAGATATTTGGATTATCTTGTCGTTTAGAAGTGATTATTATTTGCCTAGTAATAGGATTTATTTTAGGAGCGCACTTACTTTGTTCATGTAGTAAAATTGGTCTTCAAGAAGGTATGGCTATGATGGGTTCATCGCTTGATTGGAAAATGGGTGAGGACCAATCAACCAGTTGGGTCTCCAAGGGAGATAAATATGCCAAGAGTATGGGATATAGTGATACTACATCTAAATATGCTCAATATCAAGGAACTCCTGTTCCTTTACCCGAAGGACAAATGTTTATGTTTGCTGATAATAAATTCAAACCCGAATGTTGTCCTTCTACTTATTCTTCTAGCACTGGTTGTGCCTGTATATCTCAAGAACAAGTAAACTATATTAACCAAAGAGGTGGAAACCGCACTATGGCTCCTGCTGAATTTTAAATAAAATAAAATATTATAATTCTAATTCAATTATTATAATGTTTATAGATTTTGTAATATGTGTCTTTCTAATTCAGGTATACATCCTTCGTCATAATTTTGAAGACAATTCACCTTTGTTATTTTAACAGACTGATGAATTTTATTAATATCTCCTTTAAAATTTCTGATCTTTATCGTGTATGATAAATGAATATCATGTTCATCTACATTACACACAATTATATTTAAGAATAATCCACTATAACTTGTTATAAAATATGTTAATGTTATGCTTTCTCTCGTTAATAACATATTAAACATTGTATGTATTAGTCGAAATTTAATATCCTTATATTGAATTTTTTTCATACTTCTGCTAACATATAAACATTTATTAGAAAGAGTATTCAATTCATTATTTGAAAAAGGTATTTGAGTATTTACATTATTTTTTCTTAAATATATATATTTTAATAAATAATGACATACACAATCAGATAATCTGCGAATAGGAGATGTGAAATGAGAATATTCAGGCATTCCAACTAAATCATGTGAACTATTTTGTGATAAATATTCTGCCCGAATTCCGTTTGTTATAATTTCATTTAATAACTCATTACCCGATAAATTATACATACTAGCTAATAAATCTTTTGCGTCACAAGTTCTAAAAATACCCTTTCCATCTAAATTTAATTTTAGATATTCTCCAACAAATGAATTAGCTAATATAGCAAATTCAGCAATCATTTGTTTCATTTGAACTTCATAACCATCACTTTTATAAATATATGGAATTCCATTAATATAAACAGGGTATGATTGTGAAACTTCATTTAATTTTATACCAATTGTTTTCTCTCCTCTTAAAGTTTGTAAAGCAGAACTGATTTTTAATCCTATATAAATAGACTGATTCGAATAAATCTTGTCGCAAGCAGATTTATATGATAAAGCATTTTCCTTATTAACCTTTATTTTCGTGAATAACAATTGAATATTATCAGGCTTATAAGTATTTTCATCAATATTCATCAGTATTGTTATAGCATTTTTAATATTTCCTTTGCTATTCACCATTAAACTAGATTTTTCCATAATTTCTTGAGGAATCATATGAATTGGTTTTCTATTAGAAGGATAATGAGTAATTACTCTATCAACAATATAACTCCATAATTTTGATTTCACATTAATATATTCAGTCGGATCAGCTATATGTATAGCCAAATAAAGAATATCGTTTTCTTTATAAATACTAAAAGCATCATCCGCATCCTCACATCCTTCTGGATCAATACTAAATACATCTAATTCTGTTAAATCAACACGATCTAAAACACTATATTCGTTAGGAATTATATTATCATCTAATAAATCCGGTGATATTTCATCTTTGGATCTATAAAGATTTTCGATAAAAGCTGTATAATTCATTTCATAATCTATATTTTGTTTCATTAAATAGATTATGAAATTATATTTAAATATTATTCTGTAATGTTACAAATATCACAATATTTAATTTTAATCATTTCTTGTTCAATACCTGCCTCTACATAATCCTCAATAAAATTATGTTTACATATGGCATTTAATTTTGAATCAATTCTTAATAACATATTATTATTACTGTCTAGTTTACATTTTAAATGAATACTCATATTATATGAATATTTATCATCTATCTCTCCTATATTTTTCAGTAAATTGATATCTATATCTGTTTCACTTATATTGTGTAATAAAAAATTAATATTTTCATTTTGCCTTATTATATTTTCTTTGAGAGATTTAAAATAAAAAATTTTATCATTATTTATTTCTTCCATTCAGATATATATATATATATTGTATTCAATTCTTTAAATATATAGCGTGTTTAATAAATTACTCATCTGGTCACGCTTAATAAGTTTACTTACAATGTCGGTTGTTACTGTGAAAGGGAATTCAACCTTTAATGACATTTCCTTCTCAAATAATTTTGATTCAGGCTTCATTAATCTATACAAGTTAAGTTTTGTATGGATAATTTCCAAACATCTCTTCAAGTTACGAACACCATTTTCACCCTCTGTGAAATTTTCTACAATATAGTCAATGGTTTCACTAGGAATAATAATTTCATCTTTCTTAAAATTGACTTGTTCAATAATATTAGGAATTAGATAATCCTTGGCAATAACTCGTTTGTCTTTCTTTTCATAACCATCCGTTTGAATCTTATACATTCTATCCAAGAGAATAGGATTCACTTTAGATTCATCATTATAACTGAATATGAACAGACACTTACTTAGGTCAAAATCAATTTCAGAGAAATACTTGTCATGAAACTGAGTATTTTGTGTAGTATCCGTTAAATGAGTAAGAATACCAGCAATTTCTTCACCCTTTGCGGTGTCACTGATTTTATCTAACTCGTCAAAATAGATTACTGGGTTCATTGATTTAGTCTTAACTAGAATATCAACAATCTTACCCCATGTGCTACCTTCATATGTATAACTATGACCTTCAAGGAAACTACTATCTGTTGCTCCACCAAGAGCAATGAAAGCAAAATCTCTATTGAGGATTTTACTAATACCCTCTTTCACAAGAGTAGTTTTACCAGTTCCCATTGGTCCCTTAATAGCAATTGCTGTTCCAACGGCATCAGGATTACTAATCCATTGACCAATCATTTGCATAATCTGAATCTTAGCATCATTTAATCCGTATACAGCCTTATCGAGAATGTCTTTAGATTGCGCCATATATGAATGACATTGTTCAAGACCACTATCCATCGAAATCGGCAAACTTTTATAACGGTTAAATGGAATTTGCATAAAGGTATCAACCCAATTCTTAATCTTATAATATTCACCATTTCCTGGTTCCATATATCTCAAAGATGATATCTTATTGAGAGCAATGGATTTGAGATGAATCGGAATATCGGATTCTAGTAAAGACAACCTATATGGCTTTTGAACAATATTAACCTTGTTGATTTCTTCAACTTCATTGATTACCTTTTCCTGTTCTTCAATGGTTAACTTTTCACGAAAGTACTTGTAATCATTCATTAAATTTTTCTTATTGATTAGATTTTTAAATTTCTTAACATTTTTAGTCTTTTGTATTTTTGCTTTCTTTTCGAATTGTTTCTTTATTTTTTTTTCCTTTACTGCTAATGCCTTTAGACCATCAATAGCAATTTTATTTTTAGGATCCTTTACCAAAAGACCATCAAAAGTTTTTCTAATCTCATTAATAGATTCTTGTTGCTGATCGAAACTGTGACCATCATCAACTGCTTCATCGTCTTCCTCCTCCTCATCCTCATCTTCCTCGTCTTCATCATCGTCTTCATCCTCGTCTTCATCCTCGTCTTCATCCTCCTCCTCATCCTCCCATTCTGAACCATCTTCATCTTCATCTTCATCTCGCAAAGGATCGCCAATTGTGAATATAATATTAAATCCTTTCTTGCCGCTAGGCATATCATCGTCATCATCGGTTTCAGATTCCTCTTCCTCTTCCTCTTCCTCTTCCTCTTCTTCTTCCTCTTCCTCTTCCTTAACTTTCCTCCTCTTCTTTTTAGACTTTTTCTTGGACTTCTTTTTAACTATAACTTCTTCTTCCTCCTCCTCCTCCTCATCCTTTACATTTTTCTTTTTCTTTTTCTTTTCATTATTCTTAATTTTATCATTTAGGTATTTAGATGGAAACATCTTGCCGAGGAATTTTCTATACTCATGCATATCCATTTCATCACACTCCTCTTCACTATCACTATGTGTGCTCATATCATCACCACTGCTATCACTACTATCATTATGTTTCTTTAATTTCCTATCATCTTCTTTACCCTTGGAACGAGTTTTATAAGAAGATTTTTTAGAAGATTTGGTATTGCTGTTATCTTTAGAGATCGGCATTTTACTATATATGATTAAAAATATATTTTTATTTTTAACTTCAATTTTTTATTTAATTTCATAAAAAATTGAAGATTTAAAACAAGTTAAATATAATATTATATTATAAGGAAGCATGGCAAATAAATCCAAGGAAATAATCCCTAAAAAGAAGAGTTCTAAAATTATAGGTATTCAATTTAGTATATTAAGTCCCGATGAAATTAGAAAAGGATCTGTAGCCGAAATTACATCTAGAGATACATATATTAATAATAAGCCTGTAATAGGTGGATTATTTGACCCAAGAATGGGTGTATTAGAACCTGGATTAATATGTCCTACAGATGGACTAGATTATATGCAAACGCCTGGATATTTTGGACATATTGAATTGGCTCGTCCAGTATTTTACATTCAATATTTGACTACAATTATGAAAATCTTAAAATCAGTTTGTATTAAGTGTAGTAAGCTTAAAATTAGTAAGGAAAATTATAAACAAATGCTCAATAAAAGCGCAGAAGAAAGATGGGTATTTTTGAGTAAAATTGCCGCAAACATTACAAGATGTGGTGAAGCTACTGAAGATGGTTGTGGATGTTTACAACCTAAAAGAATTAAAAAAGAAGGTCTAGCTACATTATTTGCCGAATGGGATAATGTGAATGGATTAAATGACGATGATAAGGATAAACTTAGTATGAAATTAACACCTGAAATTGTATTAAAAATATTCCGCCGTATTTCAGACGATGATGTTAACTTTATGGGATTTAGTCCTGTATTTTCACGACCAGATTGGATGATCTGCCAAGTTTTGGCGGTTCCCCCACCAGCTGTTCGTCCATCAATTAAGATGGATGGTCAACAAAGAAGTGAGGATGATATTAGTCATATTTTAGTAAACATTATTAAAGCAAACAAGACTCTTCAAGAAAAGATTCAAGAAGAGGCTAATGCTAATATTATTGACGATTGGCATACAGTGTTACAATACTATATTGCTACTCAAGTAGATAATAAGATTCCTGGTGTAGCGTCAGTAGCTCAACGATCAGGTCGTCCATTAAAATCCATTAAAGAAAGATTAAATGGAAAAACTGGCCGCGTTAGAGGAAATCTTATGGGTAAGCGTGTAGACTTTTCAGCAAGAAGTGTTATTACACCTGACCCTAATCTTTCAATTCGTGAATTAGGTATTCCTAAGAAGGTCGCTAAAAATATTACAAAACCAGTAACTGTTAATAAATTAAATATAAAATTCTTGGCTACACTTGTTGTAAATGGACCAGATGAGTATCCAGGAGCTAAAATTTTAGAAAAGGAAAATGGTGAACAAATTACGCTAAGATATGCCGATAGAGAAACAGTTGCCGGACAACTACAATATGGTGATATTGTCCATAGACATATGATGAATGGTGATGGTATTCTTTTCAACAGACAACCTACACTACATAGAATGAGTATGATGTGTCATATAGCAGTTATTATGGATGTAGGTGATACATTTAGAATGAATGTAGCTGATACTAAACCATACAATGCAGATTTTGATGGAGATGAAATGAATTTACATATGCCTCAAGATGAGGAATCTGAAGCTGAACTTAAAAATTTGGCAGCTGTTCCATTTCAAATTATAAGTCCAGCAAATAATTCATCTATTGTTGGTATTTTCCAAGATTCACTATTAGGTGCTTATCGTTTCACAAGACCCAATATTAAATTTAATCAACTCGAAGCTATGAATTTGTTAATGTCTTTTAATAAAATAGATATAAGTTCTATTAAAAAAAATAAGGAAATTACTAATTTTGAGATATTAAGTCAAATCCTTCCTCCAATTACTATGAAGTTTGGAAACAAATGGTTTTCGGATAGTGGAGAAGACATGAATACATCTAATCATGTCATTGAAATTTCAAACGGAAAATATATTAGAGGACAAATGGAAAAGAATGTATTTGGTGGCGGTGGTAATGGTTTATTACAACGCATTTGTAACTACTATGGAAATATGGCTTCGGCAGATTTTGTTGATAACCTACAAAACATCGTCACAGAATATATGAAAACTAGTTCGTATAGTGTAGGTATTAGTGATCTTATTGCTAACAAAGAAACCAATGAACAAATTGCTGAGACTATTACAAATAAGAAAAAGGAAGTTAAAAATTTAATCGACCAAACTCATTTAGGTATTTTCGAGAATAAAACAGGAAAATCGACTGAAGAAGCATTTGAATCTCAAGTTAGAAATATTTTGAATGAGGCTAACTCTGAAGCTGGTAAAATAGGACGCAAAAGTTTGGAGAAATCTAATAGATTTGTTATTATGGTTAATGCTGGTTCAAAGGGTAGTGAAATTAATATTTCTCAAATGATTTCTTGTCTAGGTCAACAAGTTGTTGATAGCAAGAGAATCCCATATGGCTTTGAGAATAGAACATTACCTCATTACACCAAGTTTGATGACTCTCCTAGAGCAAGAGGATTCGTAGAAAGTTCTTTCATTTCTGGACTTACACCTGAAGAGTTGTTCTTTCATGCCATGGGTGGTCGTGTTGGTTTGATTGATACTGCTGTTAAAACTTCTCAAACTGGATATATTCAAAGACGATTAATCAAGGGTCTTGAAGACTTAAAGGTCGAATATGATATGACTGTTCGTAATAATAAACAAAAAATCGTTCAATTCAAGTATGGTGATGATGGTATTGATACAGTTCGAGTAGAAAATCAACACTTAAATATTGTAAGTATGTCTTTGGAAGAAATTTACGCACATTTCAATATTCCTCAAGATAGCGATTCTAATTCAGTATTTATAACTCCCTATACTAAAGGAGCAGCTATTCGTATGAATAAACAAAATACAGAGTTGTTACTAAAAACTAAAGAATACATTGAGTATATGATTACTTCTCGTGATACTATTGTCAAAAATATATTCAAGAATTCTAGTGATACATGTATTCATATTCCTGTTGCTTTCCACCATATTATTAATAATATTCAAGGACAACAACAAATTAATAAAAATTCGATGATTGATATTACACCATTAGAAACATTTCAATTAATTGAAAAGAATTTTGAAAATTTGGAGAAAATTATATATGCTCCACCTACAGCCCTGTTTAAAGTTATGTATTACTTCTATCTATCTCCTAAGGAACTGCTAACCGTTAAAAGATTTAATAGAAAGACTATTATTACATTATTAGAAACGATTACATACATCTATAAAAGTGCTATAGTTGCTCCTGGAGAAATGGTTGGTATGATTGCCGCACAATCTATTGGTGAACCAACAACCCAGATGACTTTAAATACATTTCATCTTGCTGGTGTAGCATCTAAGTCTAATGTAACTCGTGGTGTTCCAAGGATTGAAGAAATCCTGTCTTTGTCTGAAAATCCTAAAAATCCTAGTGTTACGGTTTATCTACCAGAAGACCAATCTGGCACCCGTGAATCTGCTCAAAATATTATCCCAAGGATTGAACATACAAAATTAAGCGAAATTGTAAGTTGTGTAGATATTTGTTTCGATCCAGATGATTTAAATACACTTATCGAGGAAGATGTTAATGCTATTACACAATATTACGAGTTTGAAAATATTGTTGATGATTGCGGAGCTAGTCAAATTGTTGATTCTAAAGATAAATCGAAATGGATTGTTCGTATGGAACTGGACAAAGAATCTATGTTAGATAAGCAAATTACTATGGATGACATCAATTTTGCTATTAGTAATTCGTATAATAATGAAGTTCAATGTATCTATTCTGATTACAACTCGGATAAATTAATATTCAGATTAAGATTACAAAACATTCTTGGTAATAAAAAGAAAAACACTTCTGTTAATCCACTAGATCAATCTGATGAAATTTATCTTCTCAAGAATTTCCAAGATACCTTGTTAAATAATATCGTTCTTAGTGGTGTTAAAAATATTTCCAATGTTACATTGCGTAAGATTGCAGACAATGTAGTTAAAGAAGAAGGTAAATTTATTAAAAAGGAGCGTTGGGTTTTAGATACAAAAGGAACCAATTTAATGGACATATTGTCATTGGATTTCATCGATGTAACCAAAACTATTAGTAATGATATTCAAGAAGTTTATAAAACATTTGGAATTGAGGCAGCTAGAAATGCCATCTTTCAAGAGTTAACCGAAGTTATTGAATTTGATAGCACATATATTAACTATCATCATTTGAGTATGCTTTGCGATAGAATGACCTACAATTCTAAAATGACTTCTATCTTTAGACATGGTATTAACAATGATGATATTGGTCCCATTGCTAAAGCATCTTTTGAAGAAACACCAGAAATGTTCCTTAAAGCAGCCAGACACGCAGAACTTGATGCTGTGCGAGGTGTATCTGCTAATGTAATGTGTGGACAACAAGGATATTTTGGAACATCTGCTTTTCAAGTTCTAGCCGACATTAATGCTCTTATCGAACAAGAACCAGTAGAAGATGATGAACCAGATGAATATGATGTAATTGATGCTGCTTTTGAAGGTCTTGAGAATAACAATGATAAATGTAGTTCTGACAAAATTACTATTGATAGTAATATTACTAATATTAAAGCAGTTGATGATGGATTAGATGATGATGATGACTACGATTTGGAATTTTAATTTCATAATTAAATTATTAATAAAATAAATAATAAAAATTTTTTATTTATTTTATCTATACATATATGCTACTTTAATAGTGTATACCAATGCTAGAATATACATCATATTATCGCGAAATTGTTTTCCTTGGTCTGTATTCTGTCCAAATAACTTTATATCCCACGATAGTGTATCAAAAATACATTTTTCTTTTGTATTCCATATTAATAATGTAATTAATACAGCGGAATAAAAATAGGATACTAATACAATGTCATTAGAAAGCAATGTTATATACAATAAAACTACAAATAAGTAATGGTTATACATTAATAGTTTATCATTCCAATTTATAAAACAAGAATAAAATGTTAAAATCTGATTTACCATTGTTATATAAATAATTGATTTACTATAGCTAGTTAATTTGAAACATTTTAATAACAGAATATTTACAATAATAACAAAATAGAAAAATAATATTGAAAAAATATCTATTTTATTTTTGTCTATCCATTTTTTTTCTGGTAGTATAACATTGTCCATTTTTATCATAATATATATATATTAT
>Ga0210003_1000160_pt1 | contig 58852 bp, 41 predicted proteins | sample LantaG_FD_182804 | JGI IMG/M metagenome (GOLD analysis project Ga0210003, IMG submission 182804) | Deep subsurface microbial communities from Baltic Sea to uncover new lineages of life (NeLLi) - Landsort_02402 metaG (SPAdes) (version 2) | ecosystem: Environmental > Aquatic > Marine > Oceanic >... | reverse complement strand
CCGGCACATCGATATGGTGAAAAACCATACCCGACGAATCGAAACCAACCACAGCCACGACCCCGTCGGCGGTCTCTGCCCCTGCGCCGGAAAGGCCGCACTGGCCCGCGAATCCGCCAAGCTGGGTCTGGTCGCCTTCGGTGCTTCTTGTCCACTGGACTTCGACGGACCTGCCGCGCCTTGTGAGCTTAACGGCTCTGAGTTTGCCCTGCTCCTGCGCTATCGCAATAACGCCCGCCTCTCTTGATTGACCTATTAGCTTCTCGCTCATCTTTTCCAATCACTCGTCATTAGTGTTTCTGTTGGCCGTCGCCAGGTACGGCGGGGCTCCCTGATACTGGTAGAGTATTTTGGGGGGCATGGAATTGCGGTCCACCACCACCTCTCTCTGCAGCGTCGTGCCCCGAACCGGGCCCCTGTCCGCCGTCGAGAGGCAGCGGATTATGAAGACATCCGAACGCGTGGTAATAAAAGGCGCGATTTTCTTGAACTGACTGATTCCGACCGATTCGGCCTTGAGCACGTCGGCAATACTCTCCATCCCAAACAGCAGACTCTCCCGATAGGCCACTATCGCCTCGGCCACGCTTTGAGCCGATTCATCCTCGCCCATCAAAGCAGTCAATACGACCTTTGAGGCCGTGTTGATATTGATTTTCCCCGGTACTTGCTGCTGCTTGTCTGTTGTTATCTTGTCGGCTATCTGCGAAAATGTCTGCATATCCAGAGGCACAGCCGATTCCGAATCCTTCTTCGATTTTTTTGATTTATTCGATTTCTCCGAAGGCTTCTTGGGGCTGTCGGAGTTTATCAAATCAGCAATACTCTTGTACCCATCGTCCTTGCGGTTCTCCACAATCCATTTCGCCTGACCCTCGCTTATATCAAGAGACTGCTGAAGTTTCTCCTCGTCGGCGCTGTTGATGTTGAGCCTCTCGTTACCGATTGCATCTACATTCCTGTCGTAGGAATAACAGGTCAGATATGCAATCCAGCCTTTGTCCAGCACACCATCGGCGTCATCCGGCGGCGGGCTTTTGTCGCCGTCATTCTCGTTGAAATCCAGCTTATCGTTAAAATTGGTGTCCTCACCGTACAACAACTGTTCCGTCACGTCCTTGACCAAAAGCAGCTCGCGAATTGTCTTGAAAGGTCCGTTTCGGATAGAATAACCATAGGGCAGATTTCGGTAGTAACCCTCCTCGGCGCCGCCGGCGGTCGGCTCATCATCTTTGTCGCGCCAATCCTTTATGGCATCGGCTATCTCCTCGGTCATATAGTCCAACTGCATCAGTTGCTCTTTCGTTGCTGTATTGATATTGAGTTTGCTCGCTTCATCAACGACCTTCACCGTAAAGCTGCATCTTTCAAGCGGAATGTCATTGAAATCAGCCTCGTTGTCGCTCCACAGGTCCGTCAGACTGTCACTTATCCTGTCGTCCTCGTTCAACACCGCGATGGCAGTCTCCATTCCCGCACGACAGGCCCAGTTGCAGCGAAGCTGCTCGGTGCCGGCAAGACATACCGCGCTGTCGAGCCGGCTTTTCCGGCCTACGGTCGCGGCAATTACAATGAGCACCACCACCACCCACAACACGGCTATAAGCACCAGACCGCTTTGTTTATTCACAGGCCTCATCGTTGTCCCTTTTCTTCGCCTTTTTCCTGTTCTTCGTCTTGCTCTTCTTCTTCGCCTTGCTCTGTGGTATCTGCCTGTCCCTGTCCCCAGCCGGAACGGGGAAAGTTCACCATAAAAGTCTCCATAACGGTATCTTTGCCGTCGGCCTGCCTTGCGGCTATGTTTACCTCTACCAGGACAGGAATAGACTCGAGCTGCTCAGACCATTCGAGCTGCCATTGCTCTCCGTCAAAGTACCTCACCTGGAAAACGTCAATGTTCTCGGCAATTACGGTAAGCATCCCCCCCGGCTCAACTTCCTTATCCGGATTGGGCCATAACCGTCTGAGCAACACTGTTTTGTTCTCTTTGCGGCTTTCCTTGAGACAGTATTCAACTTCGTATACGTCGCCTTCCGGCTGGCCGGCCCTTGCCTTTGTCCTTCCGACCGTATACAGAACCAGACGGCTTGCAGGCATTGCTCCGGACTGTCCAATCAGACCGACCAGCTTCATATTTTTCACATCCTCGTCGCGATAGAGATTGTTCAAATCCCGCGCGATAATACTCGCGGCGAATCGCACTTCCGCGGCAGTGTCGATATTGTCGTCGAGCCTCTCCGAACCGGCCGAAACCGCCCTGAGCGCACCAACCGCCACCACGGCGATAAAGGCGCCTATCACCGAGGCCACCAGCACCTCCACCAACGTAAATCCGCTCCTTTCGGAACGCGTCATGTTCGGCCTGTCGCTGCACTGCATCGCCGCACTCGGAATTTGCCGGTCTGACTTCAAACCATTACCTCGTTTCACTTGCCGGAACAGTGAGCATAGCCATCCCGTCCAACATAGTGTCAACCGAAATACTGTGCCCGTTGCCTCGCTCAATCCAGGATACCGTTATCGTCACCTTGTAAAGATTATCAACGCCCTGCGATTCCGTGATTGCATACCACGCATAGCCCGGTTCAAACTCGTCAAACCTGCCCTGCGTCTGGCCCATCTCGATGAACTGCCCGACGCCAAGATAGTCGATAAAACTCAACTGCCTGTCGGCCAGGGCCGCGGCAAGGTCGTATTGCCTGTTAAGCCTGGCCTGGGCAAGACATCGCGTCCCGACCGCTCCCAGCACCAGGACGGAACTGCATAGGATGACAGTCGCCACCAGCGTCTCGACCAGCGTGAAACCATTCTTATGCCTTGCCGGCTGCATCATTTTGCTCCTCGGTCCTTTCACCATCCGGTCAAATCCGCCTGCTGGCGGTCCAGGTCAATCGTCTCATTTTGAACTGTCTGAGCCAGTCCGAACTGCATTTTCACCTTACCCGTCGCCGCGCCAATACTTGCGGAATAATGATTCTTGCCGTCACCTATCTGAATCACCACCGACTGCGCCGTGCCGTCCGGCGCGAAGACTATACGCGTCTGGTCGTCGGCCTGTGCCGAAGGCGAGCCGCCCACCGCTGTTATCTGGACCCTTTCGAACTTCACTTCGCCCGGAAACTGGACAGGCCTTCTGAAGTACGAATCCCGCAGCGGCACAAGGCTGGTTCCATCCGCGCCCTCCTGCGATGCATACACCATCAGCACAAAGCCGTGCTCCTGCGTATTGAGCTGCATTATGCACGGGCTCTGCCGCTCGATAGCTTTTATCCTTGCGTACTTTGCGCCGAGGACAAAATCACGTGCGGCTTTCTCGACCAGCATCCTCTTATAAGTTGAAACATAAAAGGCCCCACCGATGCCCGCAATCAGCGCGATAATAATGCACACCATCAAGAGCTCGACAATCGTAAAGCCCCGGTGAGCCGTGCTGGGCGTTCGAATTATCGATTTGCAATACTGCATCGGCATATCCACAGAATTCCACAACAATACATAAGCCCGGCCCTAATCATTGTATATATCCTCATTGTCGCCTTCTCCGCCCTTTTCACCGTCGGCGGCGCAGCTTATCAAATCAATATAACCCGGATTAATCTCGCCCTCCGGCACGTAGATATACGGATTGTGCCAGGGGTCGAGCAGTTCGCTGAGCTTCAGATAAGGCCCGTTCCATTTTTCCTCAAGGCCCTCCGGCTCGTTAACCAACTCATCCAGCACCTCCGGATATCGGCCACAATCAAGATAAAACCTGCTGATTTGCTGCTCCAAAATCGCCATCTGGGCCTTCGCCAGGCTCCTTTTGGTCCTGCCCAGGCCTCTGAACATCCGAGGAGCAACAAATACGGCAAGCATCGAAATAATCAGAGCCACCACAAGCACCTCGACAAGCGTAAATGCCTTCTGTTTTCGTCCGGTTCGTTTCATTTGGACACCTTTCCCTACAATCAGCAACTTCAAGCCAAAAACCTTTATTCAATCAAAAACTCTCGGCTGCAAGGCGCCTTACAACGCGCCTCCGCCAAGGCTCATAAACACTATTGGCAGCAGGGTCGCCGCGATTATAAAACCTATCACAAGAGCCAGCAGCAACACCAGCACCGCCGGGAATATCGCCATAAACTTCGCTATCGCCGCGTCCGCCTCGCCGTCGAAGGTATCAGCCGAGTCGAGAAGCATCTCGTCGAGCTTTCCTGTCTGCTCACCTATCGATACTATCTGCACCAGCAAAGGTGGAAAAAGCCCGGAAGAACCCAACGGAGCCGCCAGAGATGCGCCGGTCTTGACCTTTTCAGCAACATCGTCAATTTTCCCCGCCAGCAGCTCGTTGCCAAGAGTATCACGGACCACGCTGAGCGCCTCCAGAATCGTCACACCGCCTTTGGTCAGGGCCCCTAAGGTCCTTGCGAACCTGCCTACCGCTATCGTTCTCAGGACAAAACCCAGAATAGGCACCTTCAACTTAATCCCGTCCCATCTGAGCCTGCCAGCGGTCCTGGTCCATTTTCTCAGGACAATGCCTCCCGCGACCGCGGCAATTAAGACCAGCCAGCCATACGCCCTGATAAAATCGCTCAGGGCCAGCAGTATCTTTGTGGGCAGCGGCAGCATCTCAACGCCGCCTACTATCGTCTCCATCACCGTCGGCAGCACGAACGTTATCACGATAACCGTTGAGACCAGCCCGAGGCCCAGAACAAAAATCGGGTAGGCCGACGCATTTTTCATACCTGTCTTTATCTTCTCGTCCCTGGTCAGAATTTGGGCCAACTGGCTCGTCGTCTGGTCGAGAATCCCGCCCGTTTCTCCGACTCTCACCATCGAAATGCAAAGCGGGCTGAAGACGTCCTGCTGTGCCGACATAGCATCCGACAGCGACTCGCCGCTGCTGACAGACCTGACGAGTTTGGCGAGCAATTCCTTCATTGCCGCTTTGTGCTGCTGGTCGCGAATAATCTCAAGCGAGTTGAGCAGCGGCAGGCCTGCGCGCAAGGCCGCGCTTAACTGGCTGGTCATAGCCAGTATGTCCTTACCGCTGATTCGTCGTGAACCAAACCTGAGAAAACCCAGCAACTGCCGTATCAACCGCTCAGGTCCGCTCACTGCCGGCGCCTCAGCGGACCGTGCCAGCTCTATCACGAACTGGTCCTTATCCGCGAGGGTCGCTACCGCGCTTCTGCGGTCGGGCGCCTCGACCATCCCTGTAATGTGCATGCCCGTTCGGTTAACCGCCTTGTACGCAAACTGTCCCAAACTATTGCCCTCAAACCTGTACAACCAGTTTACTCGTGCCTTAAAGATTCAATCGGGTCCATACCGGCGGCGCGATATGCCGGATACAGCCCGAAGACTACCCCTACCAGTCCGCTGATGCCGAAGGCCAGTACCAGCGAACCGCCCGTAATCACCGTAGGCATATTACCAAAGTAAGTCACCAGATACGGTATCAGCGAACCAAGCACAATGCCCAGGATACCGCCGGTGAAAGTCAGCAGCAGTGTCTCGGAGAGAAACTGCAGGATAATATCCCGCTGTCTTGCGCCCAAGGCCCTGCGGATGCCTATTTCCCGCGTACGCTCGCTCACCGTAGCCAGCATAATGTTCATTATCCCTATGCCGCCAACCACCAGCGAAATGGCCGCAATCGAGCCCAGAACAATACTGAAAATGCGTTTCGTATGCGCCGCCTGCCGCATTAGCTCCAGAGGCACAACTATCCGATAGTCCTCTTTGTCGTGCAGCCGGTCCAACAGTGAACCGATAGCTGTACGTATATCCAGCATCTCAGCCAGACTCGAAACTCGTTCAGGATTCACCTGCACGATGATTTTCTGAAGCTCCACCCTTTCGGCACTTTCGGAACCGCCGCTGAAGCTGAAGTTCAACTCGCCGAATCTCTGCTTTGCAGTGGTCAATGGAAGATATACGTCACCGACTACACCACCGCCGCCCGATGCTGTATCGGCGCCGTTTTCAGAATCAGAGGCGTCAGTTGTATGGAGCGCAGCAGATACTATCCCAACCACACGGTAGAAACTGCCCCGAATTCTCAAATCACGACCTATAGGGTCATCGAAAGCAAAAAGCGCTCGTGCTACCTGTTCGTCAGGCACACAGACGGACAACTGACGCCGCAGGTCTATACTGCTCAAAAAGCGTCCCCGCTCTAAGTGGATAGACTCAACCTCGCGTTGCCACGGCGTTGTGCCCTTGATTCTGATGGCCGCGTTGCGATTACGAAACCTGGCTCGCTGTTCTATCTCGCGGTTTGGCACCACAATCTCAACATTTGGTATCGTGCTGCGAATGGCTTCGGCGTCGGCATATGTCAGACCATAATTGCTGACGGTCTCGACGGTGCCGCTGCTGGTCTGCTCCTGCGGCGGTTTTACTGTTTCGATGATGAGATTGGAGCTGCCGAGCCGCGCAATAGCCGCCCTGATTTCCCGGCTGGCGCCTTCCCCTATCGCCAGCATAGCAATCACCGAGCACACGCCAAAAACGATGCCAAGCATCGTTAACGTCGAGCGCAGCCGGTGCATCCAAAGGCTCTTGACGCCCAGTTTAACCGTTTGCTTAAATCTGAATAAAACCATACGTTATTACCGCCTATTGTACTGCTGGCTCTTTACGCACCCGTCCAGCAGGTATACGACCCGTTCGGCCCGCTCGGCGATGCCGTCATCGTGGGTGACAATGATGAGCGTCTTGCCCTGCTGATGCAAACGGTCGAGCAGAAGGAGAATCTCGCTGCCGCTTTCAGAATCCAGATTGCCGGTTGGCTCATCAGCGAGAATCATCAGGGGGTCATTCGCCAGCGCACGGGCAATTGCCGCCCGCTGCTGCTGACCACCGCTTAATTCGCAAGGCCGATGCCGGAGCCTGTCGCCAAGGCCTACCGCATTGGCGAGCTCTTCTGCTCGCTCGGCGCTTTGATTTTCGGGAAAACCCTGATAATACATCGGCACCTCGATGTTCTCTATCACGTTAAGCTGAGCAATCAGATTGTACGACTGAAAAATAAAACCTATACGAGCGCCGCGTATTGTCGAAAGCTCGTCATCGGCAAGCTCGGAAACGTCCTCATCGCCAAGCCGATACGTGCCGCTGCTGGGCGTATCAAGACACCCGATAACATTGAGCAGAGTCGACTTGCCCGACCCGCTCGGGCCCATAATCGCCATGTACTCACCCTGCTCAACGGTCAAATCCAGGTCGCGAAGAGCAAAGACCTCGAAAGAGCCGATGTTGTACACCTTGCACAAATTCTCAGTGGCCACAATAGCCATAACAAACCTGCCTTATACCACAGCAAAAAAACCCGGACAAACCAGCGTCCCTGACACTGCCGGGCGCCTCAGACCACAAGCTCATTCAGATTGTTTAGCCAACCGCTGGGGACTGAGAAGCACCTTCTCGCCCTCGGAAAGACCGCTTTTTATCTCAACGAAATTGTCATTAAATAATCCCGTCTCGACCTGGCGTTTTTGCGGGCCGGCCCCGGTAAGAACATAACAGACCTTCGAGCCCTGCACGCTTGTAACGGCCTGTATCGGAACGCTAAGCACGCCGTGCAGCTTTTCGATTATCACTTCCACCTTGGCCGTCATACCGGTCTTGATGGACTCGTGCGTCCCGGCGATGTTCACATCCGTCGAGTACACCTTAAGGTCGGGATTGAGCCACTCTTCGGGGTCCGCCAAAGGCGCCTTCTTCAACACTTTGCCCGTAAAAGCCTCGTCCGGAAATGCCGCGACGGTTATAATCGCCTGTTGTCCAACCTGGACTTTGTCCACCCAGGTCTCGTGGATTTTGATTTCCACCTTCATTTGCGAAGTGTCGGGTATCGATATAATCCGCTGGCGTTCCTGCACCTCGGCCCCAATCTCAATCATCCTGCCGCGCTGCCTTGCCCAGCGGTCGGTACTTGATGCATATACGACCTGCCCCGGCGCCGGCGCCTTTATAACACAGGCCTCGAGCTGTTTTCGCCACTTCTCCAGACGCTCTTCCTCAAGCAGATACCTGGCCTCCTCACTCCTGAGTTTCGCCTCCGCCTGGGCGAGTTTCGAGCGTGCCCGAGCCTTGGTACGGTCCAGCTCGCGATTCGCTTCGCGGTAATCACTGAACAGCCGTTCGACCTCCTTGGGAAACTCATACCTGACGAACAAGTCCTTGGCCGTCTTGGCTCGCCGCTCCTGGATATCAAGGCTTTTCGCCTCCAATTTATCTCCCTCAAGCTCGATAGCTGATACATAATTGGCATCGTAAAGCCTCTGCGTCCCCTTCAACTGATTTCTGGCCCTGGCAAGCTTCTCCTTGGCCAGCGTAATGTTGTCGTCCAGCTCACGGAGCTTCTGCAGGGCCTCGCCGCCAAGGTTCCGCTCATCATTGGGGTCATCCACAATCGCAGCAATTGCTTCGTGCTCCGAACCCGCAGCCGATACTTGCGATATAAACTTCCCAGACAGAACCTCCCCCAGATACTTCCGGAAATCCATCAATGCAAACCTGGCGGTCATCTCGCCTGCCTGAATGTCGCTGTCGTTCTGTTTCTTTTGTATCTCAAGCGACTCCCTGGCCTCGGTATAACTGGCCTGAACACCCAGATATGTAATCTCCTGCTGAGTCAGCTTCTGCTTTATCTCCGAAGAATCAAGCTCAACCAGCACTTTGCCGTTATTGACATCCTCAGGCGTTATATACGTACCCTCATCAACAATGCTTATTATTGTGGTTTTTCCTTCGACCTTGCTCAGTATATCAACCGACTTCATCGCCTTAATGTCCCCGCTTTCGGTCACGCTGATAGTCAGGTCGCCTCGGGTTGCTGCAAATATCGTGGAATCCTTCTCAGAATCATCCGACCCGCTCACACGACTGCGCGAGAAGAGAAACATCGCCACGCCCCCACCCACAACAACCAGGAGCAGAATCCATCGAAGCTTACCTGCAAGCTTCGACTTTCCGGCCGAGTTCCCTGCTCGCATTTTTTTGTTGTTGTTTCTCACCGTGATGCCTCGAACGCCGTTCTATTGCTGTGTGCCGGCATTCCGTCCGGCCTTACCTCCAGCACACTAATGTCCCTGAAAAAGCTCAGCTTGGCAACCGCATGGTCCACAAGGGCCGCCGTCACATCATCCTGCGCCCTTACCAGGGCGTCCTGCGCTTCCAACAAATCGCGTGTGCTTGCACGCCCTTCTTCCAAAAGCAAGGACGTGCTCTCAACGCGCCTCGATGCCAATTCAAGGCTGTTCTCTTGTATCTGGTAGCGCTCCGCCGCCTCGCCAAGCCCGCGATACGCCTCACGTACATCCAATTCGGTCTGGTCGGCATCGTTCTCGTATTCGCGCCAGGCCTGCTCCAAAGCTATCAGGGACTCACGGTACGCATTTCGTTCGGCTTTGCGGTCGAGAGGCAAATCAGCCTCGAGACCCAGCGCGTAACTGCCCCGGTGAAACCGGAGCCGGTCAAACTCGGTCCTCTCCGTCGAATGCACCGTAGCGCTGCCAATCAGATTCAACTCGGCGCCCAGACCATCGGCGGCAACTATGACCTTACGAGCCGCATCATCAATCTTGTTCCAACTGTTAGCCAAATCCAGACGCCTCAACAATGCCGTCTCAACCGCGGCGTGAAGCGAGTAGTCCGGCTGAGTGACTCCGACCTCTCTCAACGCCTCCAATTCATTCTGGTCAAGCGTCACATTGACATCCGCCGGCAGAGCCAGCCTCATCTTGAACTCGTCCAACTGCTGTTCGTACTTCTGTCCGGCCCTTACGCAGGCATCCCTGGCCCTAAAGACATTTTGCTCGGCCTGGTCGAGCTCGAAAAGTGGTCTGCGGCCAACCTCAGCCTCGAGCTTGAGCCGTTTCTTCGACTCCAACCTTCTCTCGTAATTACTCCACGCATTATTCACCGCGTCCCTGAGCTGCAAAACCCGGTAATAGTCGGTCACAATCGACACCACGAATGTCTTGCGAAAACGGCTGAACATACGTATCTGATACAAAGCGTTTCGCTCGGCCTGGGTCAGCTTCTCCTGGACAATTCTCCTGCCGCGGCCCCGCAGTAAGGGCTGCGTCAGACTCGCACTGAGCACGGAGCCCAACGAGGTTCGAGGGTCGCCGGTCAGGAAACCAGACCAGTCGAGCGCGATATTTGTACTGACTGCCGCGCCGCCGGCCAGCAGTTGGTCGAATCCCAGTTTACCATCCGAACCGACCGACTCTTCGTAACTGCCGTCCTCGGCGCCTTTGGCATAAGCGCTATCAATCGTCCCAAACCACTGTCGCGCGAACTGGCGCCTTTCCAGCGTCAGGTCAAGGCTCACCAGGTAGAGCAGCTCTTTCTGTCTCTGGTACTCGCGATTCTGTGCCGTAGCTATGGCCACCACATCTGCGAGGCACATCACGCCTGACTCCGCCATAATGTGCTCTATCCGAACGTCATTCGGCGAAGGCTCCACACCGGCAATTGTGTAATTTGCCTTCTCGCCAAAGTCCTGCTGCCATTTAGCGTCGATTATGTCGTACACTTCCTTATCGGCCTGGGCTTTGTAATGACCGGCGCTGCAGCCGCCCGAAACGCCGAATGCGCCCACACACAAGACACACCAGAACAATAACTCTTTTGCCTGCAACCTGCAGAACATCAAGACCCTCCTCGTCCGATACGCACATCTAAAATCCAGGCCCTGTAATTCACTCTTCTTCACCGATACCCTGCGTCACCCTGAGCACCTCTTCAGGCGTCGTTACGCCATCGAGTATCTTGGCTATGCCGTCGTACCGCATACCAATATGGTCCGGGGGCGCAGCCTTTATTATCTGTTCGGTAGTCGGTCTGGATGCTATCAACTCACGCAGCGAATCGGTAACTCTCAATAGCTCGAAAATGCCCGTTCTGCCGCGCATACCACTCTGCATACACTCGCTGCAACCGGCGCCGCGGTACAACTTCCGGTCGGGCTTAATCTCGACTGAACTGTTGAGGTTCCTGATTAGATTCTCATCCGGCTTGTACGGCTCCTTACAACTGGCGCATATCTTCCGAACGAGTCTTTGCGCCAGGACCGCCTCAAGGGAACTGGCCAATAGAAACGGCTCAACCTCCATATCAATCAATCTCGTGACCGCTCCCGGCGCATCGTTGGTATGAAGCGTCGAGAATACCAAATGGCCTGTTAACGCCGCACGAATGGCAATGTCGGCCGTTTCCTTGTCGCGTATCTCTCCAACCATCACAATATCGGGGTCCTGCCGCAGGATATGCCGCAGGCCCGTTGCAAAAGTAAGACCCCTTTTCGGATTAACCGGCATCTGGATGACGCCGTCGAGCTGATACTCTACCGGGTCCTCGATGGTGATTATCTTAAAGCTCGGCGAGTAAATCCTGTTCAATGCCGCGTAAAGCGTCGTGGTCTTGCCGCTGCCGGTAGGACCGGTGACAAGTACAATCCCGTGAGCCTTATGCAGACAGCGGTCGAAACCCGAAAGACACTGCTTGCTCATGCCCAGGTCCTCGAGCCCCAGCAGAGATGCCGACCTGTCAAGGATTCGCAGCGTCACCGACTCGCCGAATATGGTCGGTACCGTAGAGACACGGATGTCGACTTTGCCGTTCTTGCCTGCAAACTCAATATGTCCGTCCTGAGGGACAAAGCGCTCGGCGATGTTCATATTGGCCATAATCTTTATTCGAGACACAATCGCCGCCTGCAGGCGTTTCGATGACGGGGTCTTTTCAAGAAGCATCCCGTCAATCCTGTATTTGATTTTCACCTCCTGATGGAAGGGCTCTATATGGACATCGCTTGCCCGGGCCTCGATGGCCTCGAGTACTATCAGGTTCACCAGATTGACCAAAGACGGCTCCCTCGCCAGTTCGTGCAGTTTCGCAGGCGAATAGTCGCCGTTATCAAATTCCGCGTCCTGCCGCGTCTCAGCCGGTACGAGGTCGTCAAGCATCCTGGCGACATTGCTGCCGTAGAACTTGAGTATGGCGCCTTCCATTTGCGCAGGCTCGGCGTAATATCTGCGGACCGAACGCCCGCTGACCAGTCGCAAATCCTCGAACACCTGGGGCTGAAACGGGTCCACCATCGCCACTGCCAATCGTCCATCTTCGAACCAGAGCGGCATAATGTTGTGCTTGCTCACCAGCTCGGCAGGGACCAGGGCAATTACGTCGGGACTGACCGAAACGTCAACCAAATCCATCTTTTCTATGCCAACCTGAAGCGCAAGTGCCTCATTTAACTGGGGTTGTGTAATATAGTTAAGCTCAAGCAAAATCTGGCCCAGGCGCCGATGCTTGAGATTCTGCTCGGCAAGGGCCATCTCAAGCTGGCCCCTGTCAAGGTATGCCTTTTCACAAAGCAGCTCACCTAACCTCTTTTTTCTGCTCAGATTCATACTGCCCTTCCGTCACGAGAAAACCGCGATGCTGACAAACCCTAATTGTACTATTTTACGGGACTTACGTCAAGTTAGACGCCCTCTGCGGACGCGAACCATCAGCATCAATTCTGCCACAATGCCCGCCGAGGACAAAGTAAAATCCACGTAAAATAACCATAATGGCCTTTTGGCAGAACATTCTGCCATCTGGCTTGTCTATTTCTTAGACGCTGCGAAAGCTCTTTTTGTTACAAGAAAATACGGCTCATCGCAAAAAACTTACACATCTGGCCATTTTTCTGCGCGCCGGCGCCGACATATTGCAATTGTGGCCACTTCCTAAAGTAGAAAAGGCCTATATTCGCAACAAGGGCACGGATTATTCCTGTGGCCCGGCTTCTCGGCCGCTTACTTACCCTGCTGCAGCCTGGATTCCGCCTGCCGCCTACTCTGACAGCGGGCCTGCGCAATTCGCGTGCCTCCGGCGTTTTGCCTTGCAATACCTATTATGCTATGCAGACCATCTTCTGTCAACCATAATCTCGCGTTTTTCCTGATTTTTTCGAGCCGGATAAGAATAAAAACGGGCTCACGCCGGGGCCGAATCGTTGCCGCCAAGCCCGAGTTCACAGATTGTGCATCGGCCGCGAAAAAGCACAACGTTGCGGTCAAAACCGTGCTCGAGGTGGCCTTGGATGCATACAGAAGAACCACGCCGAAGGGCTCTGAGCGAGCGTAACCGGCTTGCTCAAAAGACCTTACGTCCCGCTCGCATAAAACAGAAAAAACGAGCGCCAATGGCTACTTTTCGGAAACACCTTAAACCCTTGTAGCGCAAAGGGTTACAACAATTTTGCGGTCCTTGCTGAAATTTTTGCGGTGACACCCACCACCCTGCCGATGAATACTATAAGGCAAGGATATAATAGATGGATTCTTGCGGTTTTTGTGCCGTGGCGAGCTTCCGGATGCAGCAATTAGTACTCCGGAAGCTTTTTTTTCTGCAGTGCCGGCCCAACAAAACAGCCGCTACTGGCAACTCGGTATAGAGAGCCGAAGAGCAAAATGTCTCGGCTTTTCAGAGGGGTAACTACTCGGTGGTGGTTTGCCGGTTAAACCGTCACGCCGGTTTGCTGCTGGAGTTTTTCGTTGAGGACCTTCATCTTGTCCTCGATGCGAACAAGCTCTGTAATGTCACGCACCATCCCGACAACAGCGATGCTGTTTCCCTTGGCATCCTTGACGATTGACCTGGAGATTGAAACGGGAAAGATGCTGCCGTCTTTCCGTCTGTGGTAAAAGCCAATCTCGCACTCGCCGCCGCCAAAGCTTGTCCGAAAAACGCTTCTTGTGTAGTTGTTCTGCGGCTTACCCATCCACAAAACATGGCTGTTCTTTGCAATAACCTCATCCTGCTGATACCCGTATGTCTTGCAAAAGGCCTTATTAACAAATATTATTCGGTCCTCAAGGTTGGTAATGTAAACGCTTTCACTGGTGCTCATAACGGCCGCCGAGAGCAAATGCATTTGCCGCTCGGTCTCGTGGTGCCTGATGGCGTTCTCGACCGTGATGGGAAGGGTCTTGAGATAGCTGCGCTCGAAGTCTTTTGTGAGGTAGTCGTACGCTCCCGCCTTGTAGGCGCTGACGGCGACTTCTTCATCGCCGGCCCCCGTAACAAGGATAACGGGGATGTCTGTTACCAGTTCAAGAATGTCAAGAGCCGTGCCGTCACCCAGCGAGTAGTCCGAGATTACTATGTCAAACTGCCGTCCGGCCAATATGTCGCGGGCCTCCGACACAGAGCCGGCAATTATGCAATCATACGGCAACTCCCCATCCTCCACCGCCTGGGTAAAGGCCATCTGGTCGAGTTTGTCATCTTCAATCAACAGAATCTCGTACTTTGAGTCTTTCATGTTCTTCTGCTCCATTCGGCAATTTGCTCAGGTTCCAGTACAGGTTAATGGTTCTGATTGAATCGACGAATTTCTGGTAGTCGGCGGGCTTGACCATATAACCTGCCACACTGAGCTCGAAACTTTCGACGACGTCTTTCTCGCTGTCCGATGTGGTCAACACGACCACGGGAATCCTTCTGAGCCGCTCATCGCCTTTTGCAATTTCCAGAAACTCGACGCCGTTCATCCGCGGCATATTCAGGTCCAGAAAGATAAAGCACGGCTCTTCGTTGTTCTCGTCCCGGAGGTACTCCAGCGCCTCTTCGCCGTTCGCCGAGTGGACAATCTCATTCCTGATGTGAAGGTCCTCCAGCGCACGCTTGAACGTCATCGCGTCGACCACGTCATCCTCAACAAGCAATATCGGCTTTAAGTTTTGGTTTTGCATCGCTAACCTCTCTTTTCGATTTGGGCAGCGTAAAGTAGAAAGTGCTTCCTCTGCCTGGTTCTGATTCCACCCAGATTCTGCCTCCGCTCAGCGCCACTATTTTTTTGACGACCGACAGACCAACGCCCGTGCTCTCGAAGTCGTCACGGGCAGAAAGCGTCTGGAAAATCCGGAAGATTTTGTCGAAATATTTCTCTTCGATACCGGGACCGTTATCGCCGACACTGAACTTCCAGAAAACTTCATCTTCAACACAACCGATTCTTATTTGCCCCCGCGGCTTATCCATATACTTTATCGCGTTGCTGAGCAGGTTCTCGAAAATATGTATAACACCGGTCTTCTCACACTCGATAACGGGCAGGCGACCCTCAACCGTAACTTCAATATTTTCCGGAGGTGCCACCATATCGATAACTTCCGGCAGAAGCTCATTGAGGTCGGCCTTAACCTTTTTCTCCCTGACACGTCCGACCCTCGAATACTGAAGCACACCGTTAATCAGGTTATGCATCCGGCCCACCCGGGTCAACAGCAGGCCCATCTGCTCTTTGCCTTTCTCGTCAATCTTGTCCGCATAATCGGTTGATATCCAGTCGGCCAGGGTCTTAATCCCCCTGAGCGGCGCTTTTAAGTCATGCGAAACGATATATGCAAAGTCCTTCAATTCCTGATTGACTCTCTTGACCTTCTCATTGATGGTCTTCAGCTCGTCGATGAGCCTGGCCTGATTCTCCTCGGCCCGCTTGCGCTCCGTTATGTCACGGGTTATCGCTATTATGTATTTCTCCTTCCGGTGGCTTACCAGTTTCAGACTTGTCTCTACAGAAAATTTCGTGCCGTCTTTGCGCCGATGCGTGCCTTCAACAATGATGTCTCCTTTGTGCTCCAGCTCCTGAACGTGTTGCTGCCAGACCGAATCATTCGGCGCAAGCCCGTCGATGTCCTTGACGGTCATTTTGTGCAATTCTTCCCGCTTATAGCCGAGAGTTTCACATGCTCGGTCGTTCACATCCAACAGCCGGCCCCATTTGGAGTCTATGACAAAAATGCAGTCGTTTGAACGGTCTATCAGATTTCTGAACAACTGCAGTTTTTCGCCCTTCTGCCTGCCGTCGGCGATTCTGCCCAGATGTTCGCCAACAGCGTGCAGCATTTCACCCTCTTCTTTGAGAAATGGAGTCCGGCTGCCTGACGTCTTTGCGCCTCGGTAGTAAGCCTCAATAGAGCCGCCCTTTTCGCCTCGCACCTTTATCTCGGTACACTGGCTCAATTCGCTCTTCTCGAAATTACCCGTCTTGTATTGTATCCCGTCGAAAGTAATTCTCACACAGGTCGCCGCCGGGTCCTGATATGCACTGCGAATCAGCTCGGCGCTCTTCTCGAATATCTGGTCCAGCGAAATATTCGATTGCTCAACCAGCTTCGATAAGTCATAGAAACAGTTAAGCTGCTTTATATGACGCTGCAATCGCGCCTGGGCCGAGTCTTCTTGTTCGGGCTTGTCGTCAGGTGCCGCATTAGCAGACGAGACCGTCCGGCCCGTCTCAGCGGCCTTCTGTCCGTCGTCTGCGGCGGACCATCTTTGTCGGCGGGCCACGCCGCCGAGACGTGAATCGGAAACAGAAATTGAGATTGTCCTGTTGATGCGTCGGCGCATAACGATGACCGCCAGCACGCCAACGATACTTAGAACCACGCTGACCCACACAGTGCTCTTGATAACTTTTCTAATCGGTTTAGTCTCGGCGAATACATGGTCTCTCGTACTTTGCTCGAGAACCTCGGCAATTTCTCCCGCCTCAACAAACAGAGGTTCCACCTTGTCCTCGAAGAACGAGGCAGCTTCGGCAAGACTCTTGTCCTGTCGTATCTGCAGCGTACGATTAATCAATTCCGGCAGCGCATCGGTTTTTGTCTTGAAGCTTTCAAAGGCCTTAAACAACTCTTGTCGTTCTCGGCCCTGTCCTGAAAGCTCGCCCTCAACCCTCAGCCTGCGCTGCCAGGCCGAGTTGAATTGCCGCAGTTGGGCCGCCTGCCGTGCGATTGCCTTGCTCGCAGTCGAATACTGCTCAGCACTCCGGCCAGCCTGCGGCAACAGCAATTCGCTCGTATTCGTGTGCAACTGCTCGATTTGATAGGCCGCTTCCGCAGCGGATTTTACCTCATCGGATTGGCTAAAAAACATCCGGTCAACGTCTGATAATACTTCGATGTTGTACAATATGCCGACCGCACCGGCTGCCGCCACCACTCCGGCGATAACAACAAAACTAAAGACTAATCTCTGGCCTGATTTCATTTGCAACCTTACCACTAATCATCACCTCCCGGACATCGGCTGTCCTGTACAGACAATCACGCTGCTCACTGTCAAGGTCCACAGCCGGGTCCATTCGTTGCACGGCCACAGGAACCAGGAATTCAACTTCGCAGTCCCTCGCTGCTTTGCGAATCCGTCAAGTCCCATAAACGCACACAATTTGCCTAAATCAAACTACGCACCTATCGGCGAACCGGACGAGGAGATTTAGCAGGAAATGCCGTCTGGACGCTCCGAACCTGATGTTCCGCGGCACGATTTTTAATGAATTGACAACAACGTCAAACTGCTTATAATTCCAATAATACTTTTCGCTTTTCTCGAAAGGACCTATTTATGGACTTTGAACAAAACGATAACATCTCCCAGCCGCCGGAACCGCCGCACCGACCACAGGACCAGCCGTATCAGCAGCCGCCTGCTTATCCCTATAATCAAAACGCACAGGCAAAGACAACAAAAGGCAAAAGCGGCTGGAGGGTCTTCTGGGCCATCGTCCTGATACTCTCTGTCCTGGCAAACATTGTGTTATTCCTTACGGTGATTGGCCTGGCGACACTCTTCGCTGTGGGCCAGGATGCGGTCCTTACAGAAGAAGTCATACGAGAAGGTCCACGAGCGGCGAAAATCGCGGTGGTCAGGCTCGAAGGAATGATAGACGGCAAACAGACACAGGAAGTCCTCAGACAACTGAAGATGGCCCGCGAGGACAACTCGGTAAAGGGTATTATTCTTCGGGTAAATTCGCCCGGAGGAACAATCTCCGGCAGCGACGAAATCTACCACCAGATTACCGACAAAACCGATAAGCCCGTTGTTGCCTTCATGCAGGGCCTGGCGGCATCGGGCGGTTACTACACTTCCGTGGCCTGCGATAAAATCGTCGCCGAACCGACCGTCATAACCGGCTCCATCGGCGTAATAGCAGGATGGTTCGTAATAAAGGACCTGCTCGAACAAAAGCTGGGCGTCGAGCCTGTCATCGTCAAGTCCGGTGAAAAAAAGGATTGGCCCAGCTCCTTTCGCAAAGCAACCGAGCAGGAAATACAGTATCTTCAGGAAAAGCTTATCGACCCCGCCTACAACCGGTTCGTCGAAATTGTCGCAGAAGGCAGAAAAGAATTGCTCGCCGAGGAAGAAATCAGAGAGCTGGCCGACGGCAGTATTTACGGCGCCGAGGAGGCACTCCAGCTAAAGCTGATTGACAAGGTCGGCTATCTGGACGACGCCATAGAGCAGGCAAAATCACTGGCGGGCATCAAGGAAGCCCAGGTAGTACAGTACCGCAGGCCCTTTTCTTTCTCCGACTTTCTGCAATCTCGCAACGAAAGCCTGGTGAAAATCGACAGGGCCTTGCTGTACGAGCTGGGCAGGCCACAGGTGCTGTACCTCTGGAGCGGACATTAAACGCCGACCAAACCGACGCGAAGGATTCTATCCCCTGCTGCCGCTGTATTGACAGTTCCGCACTCCGTCACGGCGATGCGCCCACAAGCCAGTACTGCAGCAGTTCGGCAAGGTCTGCAAAGTTCACCCCGTCGAGGTGATTCAGGTCCGCACCGCCGCACCAGTTGTCCGCTGCGGCGCAGTCCTCTTCCAGCCAGCGCTCCGAAAGCATCCCCAAATCGTGCCAATTAGCTGAGCAGTCGCAGGTCAGCGGGTTTGGGTTGGCATCGCACGTTAGTTCTACAGCAGGATTATTGCTGCTGATTGACGGCAGATGCCGGCAATAGGCCGCCGTATTCAGTGGATTATTGTCCAACTGCAATAACGTTAGATTCATTTGCGACAGCGATGAGATTTCGCTCACCTGGTTGTTGCCCAGCCAAAGCTGCGTTAGATACGGCAGCGCCGATAGTGCCGAGATGTCGCTGATTTGATTGCCCTGAAGTCCGAGCCTCGTAAGCTCCTTCAGCTTCGAGATGCCGGCGACATCAGCTATGTGGTTCAGGTTCAGGTCCAGCCACGCCAGTTTTCTGGCATGCTCCAGGCCCGTCAGCTCACCGATACCCCTGAGATTGCCGTTGGTCATATATGTCAAGTTGAGCATATCTGCGAAATTCGGGTCACAGATGCCCAGCTCTTGTTCAACGGCTGTCTTAAGATTCGCATCGCTAAAATCGACAATGCACGTATCATCCGGATTCGGATTCGGCTCGCAAGTCAGGTCTATTCCGGGATTATTACCGGCTATCAACGGCAGGTAAACACAGTAGGCCGCCCTGTCCAACGCATTGCCTTCAAGATGCAGCGCTGCCAGATTCGTCAGTCCCGACAATGCATAGACATCGCCAATCAGGTTTTCGTCCAGATACACTGTCGCCAGATTGACCGCGTATTGTAGCCCGGTAAGCTCGGCAATCCCCATCGAATTAGCATCGAGACTCACAAGGTTAAGAATGTCCGTTGTGTTCGGTTTTGAAATACCAAGCTCGGCTTCTATCGCAGCCTTGAGCGCCGAATCAGCAAATCTGACATCAACAGCATCAACCGGCCCGGCGGTATAGCTGAAAACGTCGCCGACCTCGAACTCGCCGGTGCCGGTCCTGCCTTTCCAACTCAGCGTAGCGTTCGGACCGTCAATCTCAACAAGAATATAACCTCGCACGCAGTCGGCGTGGTCGAGCCGCCGCGGCGTCCATGAACCATTGTCCCCGTCATACAAACCGCCGGTGTAGAACAAATCGCCGCCGCCCAAAGCCACAAACTGATGCACATCATTATTAGGATTGCCGTCGTGCTCGTCAATTCGAGCATGGTCGTAACTGTGGTCATGCCCACAGAAGTAAACCCGCGCCCCGGCAGCTACTATGGAGTTCCAGAAAATGTCTCTCTCATCCGGATACTCACCAAGACAGTCCCAATGGAACAGCTTAAACGCCGGCTCGTGCCCGAAGACAAAAACGTGTGGCTTTGTGTTTGAGCCCAGTTGCTCATCCAGCCATGCCTGGTTGATACGATGGATGTTCGTGTATTGGTCGAGCCCGACAATGAAGGCATTTTCGTGGGTGAATGAGTAAGTGACATTTTTCTCGCCGCTCGGACCATTGTCCGGCAGGGCGTACTCTCCGGTAAAGACATTGTCCCAGTCTGTCTTCGGATTGCCGCCGGTATCGTGGTTTCCCCGAACCGGATACACACCCACATTCGCGTCGTACAAAGGCTGCATTATATCCCGCCAGTGAAGGAGCTGTGACTCGAATGTGCCTTGTCCCGAACTGGCGTCAACAAGGTCGCCGGCGACAATGATAAAATCCGCACCTTCACTGATAGTCGCCTGGACAATCTCAGCCAGTACCGTGCTGTTGACACCGTTTCCGTCACTGCCCTGGGTGTCGGCCGTCACCACAAAACGCAAACTCTCAGCGCCGCCGGCCGCAGTCTCCACCACCATAAGCGCTAACAGGCACAACAACCTTTTCATTGCCACCTCCAATTGACACACATATCATACGGTTTTTCGGAGCCAAAATCAACCGTCGCCGGCAGACGATATGGTCGGCCTCTGCCCTCTGCGGGTCCTATAACAATGCCCTCCTCGCCGCCATCTTGTTGTAAAACGTCCCTTGCCTCATCAAATAGCCGCCCAAAAGCCCATTACCAGTACTGATAAGCAGATTTTTTTTTCAAAAAATTTACATTTTTCTGTTTACTTTTGACTCGCTATTCGGTAACATACAGATTACTATTCCACACTCGATATTGCGCCACGGAAGGCACGCAGGAGTTTCAGGGCGGTTTTATCGTTGGTAAAGGTACTGTTGAAGTATGCCTTTTGGGCGTTTGCTGAGGGGCAGGAATGTAGGGGGTTGTGAATTTCCATTTAACTTAGGAAAGTCTAAACGTGGCCAGTTTGTGTTTAAGGAGAGTAGAAATGGATTGTAGAAGAAGCATAACGTGCCTTCTCGTTGTGTGCCTTCTGGGCAGTGTTACTCATTGTGCCGTCGCGGCCGGGTCCTTAGAAGAAAAGGCCGCCGATGCCGACAAAATTGAGCAAATGCGCCAGGATGCCGAGCAGGCCAAACGCCAGGCCGAGCAAAAGGCCAAACAAGAAGATTTTGAAAAAGCTATGTTGCGTCTGGAGCAGACGATTGCCGACATCGACCTGCCGGAAGATACGACCGCACGCATGACCGTCAGGCAGGTCAACCTCGCCGGCAACACCCTGATATCGACCGACAAATTATTTGAGAAGATGCCCTTGATATACAACGCCTCCGAGCTGCCGCTCGATAAGGCCGAGAGCAAGTACCTCTACGACTTCAGAGCGCTCCGGGAAATCACCTTAGAGCCCGGCAAGCCTCGCCAGGTCTCCGCACGAACAATCCAGGGCCTTACCCAGTACATCCTCTCTGTTTATCGACAGAAGAACTACTCGGGCATATACGTCTACGTACCGGTCGACGCAGTTAGCCAGGGCGTCGCGTTACGTAATGACATATTACCCATAAAAGTCCTCGAGGCGAAAGTAACGGCTGTCACGATAAAAACATACGACCCTAACCAGAACCAAACAGAAAAGGGCTATCTTAAGCGTTCGGCGGTTGAACAATGGTCGCCGATTAAGGCCGGACAAGTGGCGAATCAGAAACGGCTGGATGACTTTGTGAACCTGCTTAATCTGAACCCCGACCGTTACGTCTCGGCAACTGTCACCCCGGCTGTGGAACCAAACTCACTTGCCGTGGCCTACGATATCTACGAAGCAAATCCCTGGCACTTGTTCATCCAGGCCGACAACTCCGGTACCAGCGAAAGACAGTGGAATCCAAGAATTGGCTTTATCAATACGAACCTCCTCGGTATAGACGACAGGTTCACAGCGATTTATCAGGCCCCCTGGGATTCGACCCTAAATGAAAACTACTCGTTGTACGGCAGTTATGATTTTCCATTGTCGGGACCAGGGCTGCGACTGAACTTGTATGGCGGCTACAGCGAGTTTGACATCAGCCCCGAGGCAGGACCTTTCGGGTTTCTGGGCAGCGGCTCCTTCTACGGCGGCGAGCTGCGCTACAACCTGCTCCAGGCTGAAGGTTGGTTCGTTGACGTTAAGGGCAGCATCGAGCACACCAGAAGTAATGTCACGCCCGACTTTCCTCCGTTTGCTCCATACCTGGCTGCTGACGTTAAGTTCTGGCTTGCAGGAGGTGGTCTTGACGTGCATCGCTCCGATGATATGTCCAGGACGAATATCAGTCTTGACTGGTCTAGAAGCCTGGGCGGTGAATCGTCAGACAGCGAATTCGGGCTGGCACGTACCAATTCGGACTCTATTTTCGCTCTCTACGAGGCTTCTGTCGCTCACAGTCAGTACCTGGACCCCGACAAAATCGGTCGGCTTAGCGGCAGTTTCCGCTGGATAGGCTCAGACGAAAGGCTTGTCCCTGCCAAGATGACCGCTTTCGGCGGGATGTACACGGTCAGGGGTTACGACGAATATGAATATGTTGCCGACGGTGGAGTCCTCGCATCGGTTCAATACGAATTTGACCTCGTCAAGTATGACGAGTCCTTGGAGAAAACCGAGGCCCCACAGCAGCAAACCAGCAAACCGTTTCTCAGGAAGCTCGCTCCGCTGGCCTTCTTTGATTATGGCCGCGGCAAGATACGGGAGCCTGTGGGGACTGAAGTCGAACACAAAGAACTAATGTCAGTAGGCACCGGCGCGATTGTCGAACTCGGTGACAATTTCAGCGGGGCCGTATACTACGGCTACCCGCTTAATGCGACCAGTGACACACGCGAAGGTAAAGGGCGAGTTAACGTCGCCGTGATGGGAAGATGGTAAAGAGATTTGGCCCGACTTTGTGGTCGGGCATAAGGATAGAGAGACCATTGAGGGAACTTGGACTTAGAGGTTACTATAATAAGGGGAAATGAAATGGAAGGTGTGAGAAAAATGTCAAGAAAGTACTATGTAAGGCAGATAGCGGCGCTGTTTTTGGCATCGTGTCTGTTCTTCAACACGTCGTTCGTCCTGGCCGCCCCTGCGCCGCTGGATAGCGCACTGCCCTACGGGCACACTGAACCATACGGTGGGGTGGGAGCATTCACGCCGGGAGTAGACCGGCTGGATATTACAGGTGTCGAGAACGGTGCTGTAATCCGCTGGGAGAATTTTGATATCGGCGCCGACGCGACCGTGCAGTTCCAGCAAGTCTCCGACAGTGCCTGGGTGCTCAACAGAGTTTCCGCTGCAGATAGTATGGCGACGGGCATAATGGGTGAGCTGCTTGCTAACGGCGGGCTTATCGTCGTTAACCCTCGCGGGATTGTCTTCGGCGATGGCGCCTTTGTGGACGCACGCAGTTTTATCGCCTCAGGCCTGAATATTGATGAGCTTGCCTTCAGAAACTTTGCCGACGGCACCATCACTGACTTGCAATTCCAAGGCTACCTGACCGGAGGATACGGCGGGAATCTGGGAGTGCTAAATAATGGCACCATAGGGACAGGCAGTGCAGGTGATTTTGCACCAACAGGAATGATTTACCTCATCGGCAAGACCGTTACCAACAAAGGCTCTATCATCACGAGCGCAGGTGGCTGCGTGGTGATGGCTGCCGGTGAAAATGTGTACCTCAGCGATGCTGCTACCAGTAATGTGACTGTTCAAGTCGCAATGACCGACCCTACCGACCCCGGCGAGCACGTCGTTGACAACGGCGGAACGCAGGGTATCGGTTCCGGGACGGTCAGTTCAGCCGGTGGAAAGATAATCCTTGCCGCCGGCGATATATTCTCGACGGCTATTACCGGTATCGAGTCCTTGCGGGCCGAGGCCAAAAGAGATATTGCAATGAACGGAGCTGTGCAGGCCTCAGGAGATGTCACACTCGAGGCTGACCGCAACATCACGCTCGCCGAATCGGTACAGGGCGGTGCTTTGGCTCTCAAAGCCGATGCCGACAATTCCGGCGGAACTGATGGAGGTACAATGTGGGCCAAGAGCACGCTTACAAGCACTACCGGCAATATCGAGATATCAGCATCGGACAACACCATAGACCTCGACGATGATGTCACCGCGGATGTGGACCTTTTGCTGAATAATAATACGGTTGCCGCTGACGAGATTGTTCTTGAGGCGGGCCGTAATGTAAAAATTGGGCCGCTGAAAAGCCTGACTGCCGAAGGCGACCTGGCGATTGTGGCCGGCGGTGCAATAGACGCCGAGTCCTCCGATATTATTATGGCAGCCGACGGCTCAACCCTGAAGCTGACTCAGAATCCTACCCTTGATATCGAGGCCGATTTCAGGTCCATCAACAATAGAATCCATACGAACCTTGATGCAACCAGTAACGGCGCTACGGTTACCTCCGATGAGGCGGCCAAATGGAACTCGATAAAAGCATGGGCTGACGATAGCATTACCCTGAGTGATACCGGCGGCGATATAACCACCAAGGCACTGACTGCTGGCGGTAACATAGACGTGACTGCTGATAACTACGGCCGGCATATAGCGACCGACGATATTACTGCTGGCGTTGATGTGTCCCTGTACGCCGATGACGGCGTCGTAGTTTCTGCCGGAAAGACCATCCATGCCGGTCAGGACGTTAAGATAGGCTATGACAAGGGCACGAGCAGCTATAACAGTGACGTGACCCTGACGGGCCTGGGTGCGTTGACTGTTGAGGCAGGCCGCGACATTACGCTCGGCGGTGCAACAGAGACGGCCGGTGCCCTAACACTGGACGCAGATGGTGATGTGACGACACTGGGTAACCTGAATGCGGGCGGCAGCATTGACATCTACTCGTCGGACAATACGACGCATCTCGGCGGTGACCTTGTCAAGGCCACCGGCGATATCACACTGCACAACAACACCGACCTTAACGGCGGCAACCAGAGGATAGACGCCGTGACCGGAACGCTCATCGCTATGAAGAACGTAGACAAGAGCACATCCGGCGATATGACCCTTGCCGGCGGCACCGGCATAGAACTCGCCGGAAATGTGACCGGCAGCGGACTGACTTCGTCCGACACCGTCATCTTCGAAGACGACGTAACCGCCAACCGCAGTTCGGGCCAGCGACTTGATGCAGGCAACGGGACGCTTTGGGCCAAGGAGACAATAACCAAGACTACTGCAGGCGACCTGACTCTCGGCGGCAGCGAAGGTATCGACCTTGACTATACTGGTGGCTGGTGCGTCTCTTCTTTAATCGATGGCCTGATTATTGAAGACGATTTCACGGCAGCAGGCGACTTGGGGGCGCTTAGCTACATCAAGGTCGGCAGTTGCAGCGGCACAACCGGCACCTGGGCCAACGGCGAATTCGACGGCGTCGGCAACCAGCAGATGTATGCCGACGGCGGCGCCATCTTGGTGAATTCGTCCGAGGTAATCAACGGCGATGCTGCTGAGCCTTATCTGCACAAGACAACGGATGGCGACCTCACCATTGACGCCGGTTCAGACATCACGATGCGAGCCAACGTGACGGTGGATGACGGCGCTTTGACTGTTCTGGCAGGTGGAACCGCCGGTTTGTACGGCAATCTGAAATCCACCGACGATATGACGCTTAGCTCCAGTGGTCGTCTTCGTCTGCACGGAAATGCCGAAAGCACCGGCGGCTCGGTAGCAATGACGGGAGGTGGTGACGGTATTTGGATGTACTGGGAATCCTGGGGCAGGAACGTTAAAGCCTATGGGGATATCCTGCTCAATAGCGACACTCACGTTCTTTACACTGCTGCTTCCGGTGAAAACCAGCTCGAAGCCGGCGGTGATGTATACCTGAAAAATGGTAAGGACCTGGCGAGCAGCAATTTTGCATCATTGCACGTCAGGGCAGGCGACGACATCCTACTGGGGGCTTACAACCAACTCGACCCCGGAGCGGGCGGTTCAGCCGGCAACGTCTCGGCAGGACGCGACCTGGTGCTCGACGCCGGCGACGACATTTATGCCTACGGCAATATCGAGGCCGGCAGTATGAACCTGACCGCTGGCAACAAGATTGACGCCGCGCAGGCCCTTACAACCACCGACCCCGAAACCGGAAATATAGTCACTCGTTCGGGTTATTTCACCAACGTCTACGGTGAGGTGACATCAGTCGGCAACCTGGATATGACCTCTGAGACCGACGACATCGAGCTATACGACAACATAAACGTTACCGAGAATGCAACTCTAAATGCCGGCGGACACATCGAGCTGGCAACTGGCAGCCACGACAAATCTACCATTGGAGAAAATTTCACTGCAACGGCTGTATATGATATCGAAATCTACGGTGACGTTGAGGCGGGCGGCGACATAGTGCTATCCTCCTGGGCGTATGATTCAATCTGGCTGTACAATGATTACATCGAGGCCTACGGAAGCATCACGCTCGATGGCGAGACACATGCCGCCGGCGATATAATTGCAGGTGACGACGTGACTGCCAACAGCAACCTTGAACTATTCGGGGGTGAGTGCTATGGCTACGAGGACCAGTTCGTCGTGGCTGAGAACGGCACACTTACTGTCGACGGCTGGGTATGGAAGACGACGCCCGGCGACCTGTACCTATACGGCAACAATGCTGGTACAGACGCCATAAGCCTTAATAATAATCGCTATTCGGAGTGTCCGCTGTTAGGCTGTCTGCCTGCTGCCAGCACGTGCGAGGGCAACCTCGAGATTTACGCTCCGGCTGGTGACATCCAGATTAGCGGCGATTTGACCACCTTCGGATGGTGCTCAGAAATAGATGATGGACCTCGGATGGTGGCTTCTGGAGATGGGCCTGGCGACGGCGAATGTTGTCTGGATTGGTGGTATGATAGACCTACAGGCGGAGTATCAGTTATCGCCGACAACGGCAAGATTTACACTGACGGGGCCGGTGAAGAAGGCGAGTACATGCTGAATATCGGCATTGTCGGAAATTCCGACCATTATAAATGCCTTGGTGTGGACCTGCCTTACGATGATGGCAAGGCAGCGATTGTGGTTATGAGCAGCGAAGACTTGAAGTTGGGTCCGGATAGCATGCTGATAGCTCGTGGAAACTACTACGATGCCGGCGGCTTAGACATTTGGGACTTTATAGACTTTACGGGCGTTGAAAGCTATGGACAATACTTCGATATCTTTGATGACCTTTTCGACGAACTTGGTGGATGCATTGCAGACCATGAGGCCTTTTGCTCAGCCGTTTGGGACTTTGTTGGTGGTTTGGATGAAGCCGAGTTTGACTTTGGGGACCTTGAAGGCTTCAAAGAGCTTTTCACAGACTTTGTTGACGGGTATTTTGAAGACCTGCTAACTCTTGACGACCGTCCGGCGGTTGGCTTCCTGGATGTTCCGGCTACTGTCATTGGTGGAATCCCCAGAGATGAAGGCGACCCGATTGACGTTGCGGTTTATCTGGCAAGTACGCAGGGCAACGTCGAGCTTGACGGCAGAGCAATTGACGTCGAAGACGGCGGAACGATGGTTGTAGATGCCTATGACACCGTATCCTTCGGAGACTTCGATACCTTTAACCTGGACAACTTTGACTTCACCGTGTGTGAGGATTGTATCGATGCAGGATGCGTGTTCGGCAAGCTCATCCTGAGATTCGCCTGCACAATAATGGAGGATTTTGAAGGCCTGACACTTGAAGACGTCGAGCTGATGGCAGAGGAATTCGTCGTTGCCAACGGCTACGAGTCGCTGGATGACTACATTGGCAACTTGATGTCAGACCCCGAAGCACATAAATCCGTGTTGAGCGACTTCCTCGAAGAGTTTTTCGGCGAGGGTTACTTCTTCAATATCGACAGGCTGGAGGTGTCCTCACGCATAACCGAATGGTTATACCAGGCTGTCAACAACGGCACTCTGCCATATGCTGCGGACCCCGCCGTTGTAGAGGACTTCATAGGCGGCGACTATATTCTCCGCGGCGCCGGACTCGGCAATCTCGGTATTACCGACGGCAGAGCATGGGTCCTCGAAAATCCCGTACCGCCGGCACCTCTTTACACAGAGACGGGCCAGGAACCCGAAGAGCAGGAATTTGCTCCGGGCGGCTGTCCCGTTCTGATGGCGTGGCTGGCTAATGAGATAGGCGTTCCCGCAGAAGAAATCCAGGTCTATGTAGCAAATACCTTTGCGTTCAGCACCGACATTCAGCCTTGCGAAGTTTGTTCCACGCTCAAGGATGCCGCTACAATCCTGGCCGACGCTGACGGCACAAGCATTGCCGCTTTGGCCGGCGTCGTTAATGAGTACATCACTCCGGGCGCACCAATTGCACCCGAGCAAATGACCTTGATTGCGGCAGCCGTGACAAACGCCGAAGCAGGTACTGTCTATGCAGCGGCAGGACAATGGCTTGATGCGATGGCCCTGTACGTCGGACTGCTCAATAGCGAACTGGGCTACTCCGCAGCGGACTCCGTCGCCTTTGCCGGCAAGTACACTGCACCGGTTACCACCGGTGGCAATGCAGCTCTTGCCGGTTACGTTGAGGCGCGATTGGCTGAACTTGGCCTCTGATAAGATTTGCTTTGTGATTAGGGTTTGATAAACAAGCCGCCGGGCGACAGTCGCCCGGCGGCTTTTGTTTTCTTCATTTAACCGTTTCAATCAAGGCTGGAGGAACCGGCTCATCTTCTCGCATTCCTGCGATTCGCTGCGGCAATTTCGCCACCTCTAAAGTGCTCCCGGCCTCTTGACGTAATTGAGCTATCGTTGCACGCACCTTCATCACTTCCGGGTGATTCTCGGCAAAAGTATTCTTGAGTATCTCAAGCGCGCCGAGACACAGTGTTTGAGCTTCCGCATATTTTCTCTGGTGGATGCAGAGCCTGGCAAGGCTATTGCAGGCAATGGCCGTGCGATAGTGCTCCATCCCCGCAGTATCACGAAGAACCTCCACCGCTCGGCGGCAAAAATTTTCAGCAAGCTCGTATTTCCCCTCGGCAATATACAGTTCGCCCAAAGCGCTCAGGATTCTTCCCACAAAGGGATCTTCTCGCCCCTGTTTTTTCTCCACGGCGCCAAGGGCTTGGCCAAGCAGTCTTTCTGCCTCGTCGTAATTCTTCTTTGCCTCGAAAACTCTGGCCATCGTCAGCCACGTCGGCGCCAGAAGATGATGCTCAGGCCCGTATACTTTTTGCTGAATCAGAAACGTCCGCTCAATCAACTCCTCAGCGTCACCGTATTTCCCCTGCTCCACATACAGCCCTGCCAGGTCGCCAAGCACGCCGGCCGTGTAAAGATGGTCCGGACCATAGCTGTTGTTAAGTGAAACCAGGGCCCGCTCATAATAGGCTTCTGCATCGGCAAAGCGACCCTGTGCAGCAATGGTCTTGGCCATATCGACCTGGAATGGGGCAATCGCCTGGTCGTCGGTCGGGTGGTACTTTCGCATTATGCTTAATGCACGCTCCATAACGGATTGAGCATCGCCATATCTGCCCTGTCCCCGATATATCGAACCTAAGATTCTCAAGGTATAGCCGACGTATGGATGGTCTTTGAAATACACCTGCTGCTGAAGTCGCAGACCCTCCCGGCAAAGCCTTTCGGCATCGGACAGGCGCCCCTGCCTCTCGTACACGTATGCCAGGTCGATAAAGCACAAATAAAGCTCAGAATCTGCAATATTCGCTGTCTTTGCCAGCGCCACCGCCTGCTCAGCAAGCATCTGGGCCTTGCCGTACTCACCATAGGCCATATACACGCGCGCCATTGACCGCAGCGTTCGGCAGAACCGTTCCTTGCTCCCGCCCTTTGACTTGCCGCCCGCAGCGCTTGTGCTGAACAGCAGCACACCGACTACCACGAGCAAAGTGACAATTCTACGCTTGCTTGCGCTTCGGCGTTTCGTCTTGCCTCCTGCCATGATGAACTTTCCTAAGCAAAGTCCTTGAAACCAAGTGATTCATACCACCTGCTGATTGTCGGAAAGTTCTGCCGTCGGCTTTAGCAACGCCTGACTGTTATCCAACCGTCTGCTTTGGCGTCGCATCCCAGCCCGCTCACCCGGCATCCGGACGGGCATGAAGTAACAGCTCTGAGTTTCGGAGAGGATTATCGGTCTGGATTAGACCTCGAAAAAGCTTAGCGCCAATGCTGCTGTTAAAACGCCTCCGGCAAATCAATGCGCCGGGACATTAAAAAAAAGGGAGACGCAGGCAACTTGTAACAGCCTAATCGTCACCCCACCTCCCTGTTGCGATATTCTCTACTGGCTCATCTGCCGTACACGGCGCAAGCGCCTAATCGCAACATAATCATTATACAAAACCGCGAGTGGTCAGTCAATGGGACACCGCCAAACTCAACACTTTTTTCTAAGTAGCACCGCACCGAAGCCGAGCAGTAAGAGCGTGGCTGGGCCCGGCTCTCACAATCCCAGTTTTCAGCTTGCTAATAAAGCTTCCCGGAATGGGCTGTGGTACGACTTGCCCGCCTTAATGCGCTACAAACCAAGATTATTGTACTGACAATCAAGGAAAAGAATGAGAAAAGCCTTGTCAGGAAAGCAGGTCAGCCGACAATCCAGGATTATTCCTGTTTCGAATCATTGTGGCTGAATCCCTGTAAGTGGCAGGCTTAAAACTCGGAAAAGAACCCTCCGCGGCAAATGATAAGGACAAAAAGAAAACTGGGCGATGCGGGAATCGAACCCACGACCCGCTGATTAAGAGTCAGCTGCTCTACCTAGCTGAGCTAATCGCCCGAAACCGGCCGCAGCATCTACGGCTCAATAGCTTCATACTTACATTAAACGCATTTGGCAAAAGATTGCAAGAGAATTAAGGGCAAATTGCAGGCCTGCTGCTCATTGTTAAACCTGTGACGCGCCTCCGCCGGCGGGCCAAAGGGAAGTATTCCTCTGTGCGAATTTCTGTACCGCTCTTGTCGTAAAAGTGAAGGACTGTTTTGTGAACCATCAGCATCTTTTTGGTGAAGGGCGGCGTTGCGGACGGGTCCTTCAGCGTGTAATAGATTGTCTGCAGGACGCAGCCGGGCTGATAGCTATCGCCGGTGTATTGCCATGCCCTCACGGTCCTTTGCGCTACAGCGCCTGTTGCAGTGGGCTTGTCGTAAATCTTCAATGGGTCCATTCGGCGGTCGCCGCCGGCCCACTCAAGGTCGGTCAGGTCAAGCGGATAGAATACCGCCGCCTCCACGGGTGGCAGCAACCTAACCATCTGCCACCAATTCTTATAGGCTTGCAGGACATCGTCATGCAGTTGTGGTGAGTTCTCGGTGTTCTTGCCATCGCCCCTCCGGCAAAGGACATTAAGCGGGAGGCGGAAATGCCCCGAATGAGTGGCAGGAATGGCCGAGCCGGATTCTTCACCTGTTTGCCGTCGGTCGGCCAACCTGGCCTGCTCGCGGCGAATACCCTCTATCAACCAAAGAGCAATCATACCTTCTCGGCATCGGCTCTGGATGTAAGAAGACAGCATCGGTTGGGGAATTCTCTTCGCGTTTCTCGTGCTTTCTGCCAGTTCCAGCAGGATTGGAATGTCCGACCAGACAAACTTCGGAATACCCATGACATCCACTCGGTCAACTCTATCTGCCTTGGCAATCTCTTCGCCTCTCAAATAGGCGCCGAACGAATCACGCACCCGCTGCGCGCGCTGGTCGCCAGCGGCTGCGACCGTGACCCCTGTTTGGTAACGGTTTGCTTCTGGCTGCCATGCCCACCATTGAGCCCAAGTGTCAAGAAGGTTTTTCCATTGGTTCACAGCCTCATCAGCCGCCTTCAGACTACTTAGAATCACGGGGTCGGGCGGCATCGGACCAAAGTTCTTCCCGGTGATATGCTCAAATGCAAGCACGAGCCTTTTGAGTTTGAAATAGTCACTAAACTTATGTTCGTCCATTTTACTGCGAAATCGTACAAGAGCCTCACGCAGTTCGGGTAGCGCCGTTGCATCCTTGAGTTCGGCGAGGCGGTAAGCTGCATCAAATCTGACCTCTTCATTTGGGTCGGTGAGCTGACCGCGTAAGGCCGATACTGTTGGTTCTCGGACGGTTACCGCCCCAGGGGCCTGGATACTAAACAACAGCCCGAGCCCGAACAGGCATAAAAGCCTCGCAGTCCAATCGTACCTGTGGTTCAAATTCGCCTTCATAACGCTCTCCTATCATTTTCTCGGGGTCCTCAAGAGAGTCCAATAAAGATTAAACTTATGCTAAAATGCACTTTCATAGTACGTATGCGCAGATTGACAGGCAAGTAAATTGCAGGTAAAAAACAAAGCTGAAGTTTTTTACAAATTATTTACAAAACGCAGGGCAGGATTTGGCTTATAATATAGTGTGGCAGGTGATTTATGGAAGACAGAATCTCTGTACTTATTGTCGAGGACGAACAAAAGATTCGCACGGCCCTGAAGGACTTTCTGGAATTTCACGGCTTCGAAGCGACCGAGGCCGCGGACGGTCTTGAGGCCGAGCGAGTCGTCGCCGAGCGGCGGTTTGATTTGGTCCTGCTGGATTTGATGCTGCCCAAGATAAGCGGCGAGCAGCTCTGCACCAGGTGGCGCCGCCAGGGTTTGCAGACCCCGATTATTATGCTAACCGCCAAGGGCCAGCAGAAAGAAAGAGTTGCCGGCCTCAATCTGGGCGCAGATGATTATATCACAAAGCCGTTTTCACTCGAGGAGCTTCTGGCGCGAATCAACGCGGTGCTGCGAAGAACAGAGCCTGGCCGGGCCGTTGGAAAAAGGTTCACCTTTGCAGACCTGGATGTCGATATCTCGGCGCTGAAGCTCAAACGCGACAACCAGGAAATAGAAATTTCGAGGCGTGAAGGGCGCATTATACAATACCTCGCGGCCAATCCCAACCGCGTCATCGACAGGGCAGAACTGTACCGAGGAGTATGGAATGAGACCTTCACCGAGCTTGGTACACGAACGGTCGATATGCACATCGCAAAGCTGCGAAGCAAAATCGAGCACAATCCAGCCGACCCGCAAATCATAAAAACGGTACGCGGGGCAGGCTATAAATACGAATGCTGACGTTTGACGGGTGAATCAGATATATGAACAGGCGACTTATTATTTTGACGGTGATAATCGCCGGGGCTCTTGTCGGGCTGACGCTTCTCGGCTATCACGCCATCGAGAAGTGGGCTGAAGGTCTCGAATGGAAGCGGCTCGGTGAGTTTGCAGAAGTTGCCGAGCAAGTCAGACAGGATGTAAAACAAAAGCTCGATGACTTCGTCGAGGACGAGGAAAACAGACCATACACACATTACCAGTATTTCTACATTCCGGATAACATCGCAAATTTCGCCGAGCAGACCAACCTTCCGCTGGTCCGTTCGCCGCTGGCCGGAATGCTGCACAATGGCTTTGCAGTGGGCTACTTCCAAATCCAGCCCGACGGCAGCATCACTAATGCAAACGACGATCTGATAAAAAGGGAAGGCGCAACCGGTCGAAATAATTGGATTATAGAGCAAGACGAATTGAACATGTCAAATGTGGAATATAACCTCCTGCCGGCACTGACCGCGCACGGGGCAGTTTCACTTGGAATACAAGCTGCACAAAAGGCTGCCGAGCTGGAAGAGATAAAACTAAGTCGCGATAAGATAGGTAAGCTTGTCCGGGACAAATCCGGCGATAAGCTGCGCGCCTGGCAACGAGCCAGGCCCAGACAGACAGAGAACTTGCGTATCGAAAGCCTGGAAAGGCAAGAACGCGGAACACAGGTCCTGAGTCAAAACCGTGCAATCGTAGAAACGCAGATTGCCACCAATACCGCCGGCAGTGCCGGCGGAGTCTATTACTTTCAAGAAGATGCAGACGAATCCACAGAACAGCAGCAGAAGTCCAAAAAAGCAGGAACGCAGCCAGATCCGGCAGCACCGGTCGCGGCAGAACGAACAAGTTACGGAGCAGAGCCAATCACCCTGGACGCCAAGAATTTGCAGACAAGCTATGACCGCACAAACGGCAAAAAGGCCGACGGCGGCGGTTTGCCCCGTTCTGGATTGCAGGCTGATAATGCAGTTCAACAAATCGCACCTTACGGTGTCTCCGAATCAGCAGCGAAACAAAGAGCAGGAATCGTAGATGTGGACGGCGATAGTGAATCCCGGCTGGCTTCGCGGCAAGAACTCGAATACGGCGGCGTTCCAATCCTTGGAGATTATCCCAAGCAACCGGCGCAAGATAGTCCGACGCTGGAATCAGATGGTGACCAGAGTGACACCGTACTGGTCAGGATTGAACCCTTTGTCCCGATAGTTGTACCCGGCGGAGACTCCGAAAATTCAATATTCGGCGGACAGGTGTTTCTGCTCCGACACGTGCAAATCGAAGACAGGCATGTCAGGCAGGGCTTTCAGCTTGACGAGGCCAGACTCATCGAGGATGTCAGGGAATCGGCAGCTCAATTTATGCGCGACGGTATGACGTTTGAACTGCCACAGGTCGATAACGGAGGTAAAGTGCCGGCGCGCGGCGACAGAAACATCGCTTATGAAGCTGTACTGGATTTCGGATTCGGGCGGTTGATACTCTATCTGTTGGAGCGGGACCCCGCCTGGATAGGCAGTGAGGTCGGACATCTGCGGAACTTGTACTTCAGCATCGTCGCTATCGTCTTCGCCGCCGCCGCCCTCGGAATGGCAAGTTTGTGGCGCTACGCCCGGGCGCAAATTAAGCTGGCCGAGAAAAAAGATGATTTTATATCGGCCGTCTCACACGAGCTGAGGACACCACTTACGTCGATACGAATGTACTCGGAGATGCTGGAGAATAAGTGGGTCAAATCCGAGCAAAAGCTCGTCGAGTATTACAAGAGTATGCGGCAGGAAAGCGAAAGGCTCAGCAGATTGATAGAGAACGTCCTCGATTTTTCACGCATTCAGAAGGGACGTAGGAAATTCAGGTTCAGCGCAGGCGACCTCAATCAGTGCGTGGAAGCGGTGGCCGAGATGATGAGGCCATACGCCGTTCAAAACGGCTTTTCGATACAAACCGATTTCGAGCCGCTGGCACAGACGGCTTTCGACAATGACGCAGTTAAGCAGATAGTCGTGAATCTGCTGGATAACGCCATCAAGTACGCCCACAACGCCACCGACAGAACAATTATCGTGCGCACCAGAGGCAACACTCAATACGTGTTTATCGAAGTGGAGGACCACGGACCCGGCGTGCCTCATCGACAGCGCAAGAAGATTTTTGAAGAGTTCTACCGTACAGAAGCGGAGGCCACACGCGAAACCGTCGGAACCGGTCTGGGACTGGCGCTGGTTAGAAAATTCGCCCAGGCCCACAATGGTTTCGTTGAAATCCTCACCGCCAAACCAGCCGGCGCAATCTTCAGAGTTAGCCTGGCTGCGCATAGCTGATTTGCCTCCGGCGTATATCAATCCAACATTGCCGGTCTCACCGAGTGCATAATAGCAAATGAGACAACTCTTTTATTTTTTACAAACTATTTACGAAACTGCAGACGCTTTATGCGCTATAATATGTAAAGGATAACTATCAATCAAAATTAAGGGGAAGTGGTATGGCTAAACTCAACCAAAAACTCGTCGCCTTCGCAGTGCTCGCTACGGTCCTTTTTGCCGGACAAACGCTCGGTCAGTTACGTCACGTAACGGTTCGCCCCCTGGCGTCAAACGTCATTGTCCCGCAAAGCAGGGCAAGGGCGTTCGCGCAGCAGCGCCAGGGTAACGTCGAAATCACGAGAATCAAAGCCCTCGTAGACATCCTCGAAAGCACCGCAGTAACTACAATAGAAATCCAACTGGAAAACAAAAGCAGTCAGCGACAGGAAGCTGAGCTTATCGTTCCTGTGCCGGATGGAGCCGTAGTGCGGGGCTTCGCTTATGACGGCCCCAGCGGCGAAATCACCGCGAAAGTGCTGCCAAAAGCAGAAGCAAAAAGAATATACGAGCAGTTGGTCGCAAAGATTAAGGACCCCGCACTCGTGGAGTTTATCGGCTACAACCTCATTCGTTCCAGCGTCTTTCCCATCGAAGCCCGCGGCAAACAAAGAATCCGACTAACCTACGAGCACCTGCTCGACGTCGACGGCAACCGTATCGATTACGTCCTGCCTCGCACCGAGGCTCTTGACTACAGGGTCCCGTGGGATATCGAGGTCAAAATCAGAAGCAAACGACCCATATCAACGGTTTATTCCCCGACGCACAAGTTGGTGGGTATGAAACGGCTCGATTTGAAATCGATGCAAGAGCAGAACGGACCGGTCATCATTACCGCCAAAACCGAACAAGGAACGACAGAACCCGGGCCGTTTCGGCTGTCCTGTCTGCTCCAGGAAGACGGCGTCACCGCTTCGATATTTACTTATCCCGACCAGAAGGTGGGCGGCGGATATTTTCTGCTTCTGGCTGGGCTGCCCGCCGAAATCTCAGAGACTCCGGACGAGCCGGCAATCAAACGCGAGGTGACACTTGTTATCGACCGCTCCGGAAGTATGAGAAACGAAAAGATTGAACAGGTCAAGGAAGCCGCCCTGCAGATTATCGCAGGCTTGAAAACGGGCGAAGCATTCAACGTCTGCATTTACAACAACACCGCCCAGTGGTTTTCCAAAAAGCCCGTAATCAAAACAAAACAGACCGAAGAGGCGGCCCGCAAATACATCGAAGGACTCCAGGCATCCGGAGGAACAAACATCTACGATGCGCTGAACGACGCGCTCGCACAGGAGCCAACCGACGAAATGCTGCCAATCGTGCTGTTCCTTACGGACGGCCTGCCCACCGTCGGAAACACCTCGGAACTTGCCATTCGCGAGCTTGTAACAAAATCCAACCCTCACAAGCGCCGCGTCTTCACCTTCGGTGTAGGTGTCAATGTCAATGCTCCGCTCCTCGAGAAAATCGCCGACGAGTCGCGCGCCAAGGCAGAATTCGTCCTGCCCGGTGAAGACGTCGAGGTCAAAATAGGCCGCGTCTTTGCAAAACTCACCGGCCCGGTGCTGGCCGATGTGGAGCTCGATGTCGTCAGGAAAAACGGCGCCCCTGCCATCGGAAGAACCCGTGACATCCTGCCGGAAAAATTGCCGGACATGTTCGAGGGCGACCGACTCGTGCTGCTGGGCCAGTACATCGATAATGACCCCATTACCTTCCGAATCAGCGGCAATTACCTCGGCAAAAAACGCACGTTCCAATTCACGTTTGAGCTGGATAAGGCAAATCTCAGAAACGGCTTTGTGCCCCGGCTCTGGGCCAGCAGAAAAATTGCCGAACTCATCGACGCCGTCCGACAGATGGGCGCCGAGCCGGGCAGCTCCACCTCCGACCCCAAAGCCAAAGAGCTCGTCGATGAAATCGTACGCCTCTCCACCGAGTTCGGCATACTGACGGAATACACCGCCTTTCTGGCAAGAGAAGGAACCGACATCGGTGACTCAGACCACATTACTCGGGCGGCAAGCGAATCCCTGGAAACAAGGGCTATGCGCGACCGCTCCGGATATTCCGGCGTCAACCAGAGTCTTAATTTGGGCGCGCAAAAAGCTCAATCAGAACTCAACATACGCAATTGGTTCCTGAAAGAAGACATGCAGCGCGTCTCAATTGTCGACGTCCAGCAGATTAACGACCGTGCCTTTTACCGCAGAGGCAATCGCTGGGTCGACAGCAGGCTAATCAAAAAAGAAAACCAAACTAAGCCCAAGAGAATCATCGAGTTCGGCTCGAAAGAGTTCCTTGAGCTGGCACAAAAGCTGGCCCGCCAGAACCGCCAGGGAAGCATTGCCTTTAGAGGCGAAGTCTTACTGCTCGTCGACGGCGAGCCGGTCCTTATCAGGAACACAAATTGACAATCGAGCCCCAATGATTTCGAAAGGACGAGAAAATGAAAATCTCGAAAGGCTTAGCAGACGCCTGTTTGTGTGTACTACTCATCAGTTTCTGCGCGACCAGCCCGGCGCCGGCCTGGCCACAAGTCGGCGACGCAAACGCAGCAACTCCAATTGCCCCTGTTGACGAGAATAAGCCGCTAATTCAGATGGCGATTCTGCTCGATACCAGCGGCAGTATGTCGGGCCTGATTGACCAGGCAAGGATAGAACTCTGGGCGATAGTCAACGAATTCATCTTCGCCAGAAAAAACGGCAAGGCACCCGAACTGCAGGTCGCGCTTTACGAGTACGGCAAAAGCACCCTGCCCCAAAAGCAGGGATTCCTCCGCCGGATTGTGCCGCTCACAACTGACCTCGACAAGGTCTCCGAGGAATTGTTCGCACTTAAGACAAAGGGCGGCAGCGAGTACTGCGGCTGGGTAATCAAGCAGGCCGCCGAGTCACTCCAGTGGAGCGATTCTCCGGACGAACTGAAGGTGATTTTCATTGCCGGCAACGAGCCTTTCACTCAAGGCCTGGTCGATTATCAAAAGGCCTGCAAACAGGCAGCCTCCAGGGGCATCATCGTAAACACGATTCACTGCGGGCGAGAGCAGCAGGGAATTTCCGGCAAATGGAAGGAGGGCGCACTGCTCGCCGACGGTGAGTTTATGAACATCGACCACAACCGTCGCGTCGTGCACATACAGGCGCCGCAGGATAACGAGATTACCCAATTGGGCACGGCGCTTAACGAAACCTATATCCCATACGGTGCCCAGGCAGAGCATGCCCGCGTAAGGCAGGCAAAGCAGGACGAAAATGCAGCAGCAGTCGCAAAAGAAGCTATGGTCCAGAGAGCCGTAACCAAGTCTTCGGTCCATTATAGAAATGAAAGCTGGGACCTGGTCGATGCAATCGCAAATGACAAGCTTGAGTTCGAGCAGTTAAAGGACGAAGAGCTGCCCAAAAAAATGCAAAAGATGAACACGTCAGAAAGAAAAGCTTACGTCGAACAAAAGTCAAAACATCGCTCGGAAATACAAGAGAAAATACAGCAACTGAACCAACAGCGAAAAACATACGTCGCCGAGCAGATGCAGAAAAACCAGGAACAGCACAACACCCTTGGCTCTGCCATAATTCTGGCAATTCGCCGGCAGGCAGTCAGGCGAAACTTCAAATTCCAACCTGCCAAAGAAACAGAGCAAAAACCCGAGCAGACCGACTGACCACCGATGAACCCGGCCCAACCAGACCGAACTGTTGGAAACTAAGCATTTCATCGTCCGAAGTTCGGTCCGGCTGCTTGTCCTCGATACCCGGGCCTATCGCTTAATCGTTTATGGCGGTAAGAACCAGGGAAATCACCGAAAATACTTGAAATCTCAAAGCGGTATGGATAGTCTACGACGGCTGAAAGCCGTGGCGATATTATCAGGGCGCGCAAATGAGAAATCTCAGATTAATTAACCGTTATTTGGAATAATACAGGTAGATAATAAAGATGAAAAACATAGTTCCAGGCGTAATAGTAATAATCATGTTTTTAAGCCGGCCGGTTATAGCGGCTGAAGGACCTGTGGCTTGGTGGAAGTTCGACCAGGCCCGGGATGACAAAGTTGTTGAAAGTGTTGGGGGGGATGAAGATACCGTTGTGGGCTTTTTCAAGATGGTCGAGGGTGTTTCAGGCTCTGCTTTGCAACTCGACGGCCTGTCTTGTTATATCGTTCGTGAATCCGCAAAGGCGCCCAGGATTTCGGGGGCTTTCAGTGTCGAGGCCTGGGTCGCACTGGGGGCGTATCCATTGAACTGGTGCACGATAGCCGGCCGGCATGAGGGAGAAAAGAATGGTTACTTTTTCGGCGTCGGCGACAAAGGGCAGGTCGGACTGAAGATATTCGAAGGCGGCGCTGCGAAAAAGACCACAACAGAGGCAAAACTTGCCCTGCGGCAGTGGAATCATATTGCCGGTGTGTTCGAGCCGAGCAGGGGCCTGGTAATCTACATAGACGGCAAGGAAGCAGCAAGGCTGGATACTCAAGGCAAATTCGTTCAGGCTGACCAGCCGTTTTTTGCCGGCAAATATGCCGAGCAGGTAAAACCCACAGGCGGGGTTCGCAGCGCCCCGCATATGGCCACGGATATCTTCTATGACGGCATTATAGACGAATTGAAGATTTTCGATAGAGCGTTGTGTGCAGAAGAAATTGCGAAAGAATATGATAACGATAAACCGACGAAGACCCCGGATATTCCAATGCGCGTGCTGCCTTGCGGACCCAAAGGCGAGGGACCATTCGGAGCTTTTTACACGCATCTTAAGTATTATGAGCAGTGGGACAACTTCTGGCGTGTCAGTGATTATCCCGACGTGGTCGTGCGTTTTGAGAAGACACCATACAGATTGATTTTCTGGAGAGGCACCAGTTATATTCCGCACTGGGTTACGGAAAACAACATTTGGTACAATAACGAGTTCACAGAGACCGCAGACAAAAAAACTACAGGATGCGCCGAACCCATGTCGGATAAGCAGTGTCGTTATTCTAATGTCAGGATAATCGAAACCAACAATGCACGCACTGTCGTTCACTGGCGTTATGCTCTTGTAGACGTCCGGTATCAATTCGCCCACGTTGATGAGCGCACAGGCTGGGGCGACTGGGCGGACGAGATTTTCACGGTCTGGCCGGATGGTGTCGCGGTAAGAAAGGTGACGCTGCACAGCACGGCAATGGCAGAGCCACACGTGTGGCACGAGTGGCACGAAAGTATTGTCGTTATGGGGCCGGGACAGACGCCCGAAAGTGTTATCGAGACCGAAGCAATCACACTGGCCAACTTCAACGGCAAGAGTCATACATATAGCTGGGCTAAGGAAGCACCCTTAAGTATGGATGAACCTCCGGAGGCGTGCATTCAGCTCGTCAATACAAAATCGAAATATAAACCCTTTGTGATGGTGCTTCCGGAATCCAAACCGATTATACAACCTTTTCGCAGTTGTATTCGCCGGAATATAAGCTTTTTCCCCTGGTGGAACCACTGGCCTACGGCACAGAATCCTTCGGACGGTCGCTTCGCAATGGCTGCCGACAGGGCCGCACATTCCTCTCTGACACATATCAGGTGGAAGCACTACGCACAGACGAAAAACACTATGACCAAGATAATGCTCAACGGCATGACCGACAAGAAAGCAAGCGAGCTTGCACTGTTGGCAAGGTCCTGGGTTATGCCTGCTAAGCTCGAGGTCACGAGCCAGGGCTATGTTAGCGAAGGTTATGACCCGACCGAGCGTGCCTACATCATCAGGAACGAGAAAGAAGCGGGCGTTCTTGAGTTCACCATCGCCGCCAATGAAGAGCATCCTCTTGTGAATTTGCCTTTGGTGGTTAAGAACTGGGGCAGAAAAAGAGCCGTCCTTGGCATTAACGGCAAGCGTGTGGAAAGAAGTGATTTCAGAAGTGCCCGTGTTGACAGGCTCGAAGGGACCGACCTTGTCGTCTGGGCAAAGCTCCAGAGCACGAAACCTTTGAAGGTAACAATCAGTTCGCCACGGAGAAGAAGATAAGAGGTAGTAAAAGGCCTCACTTGCGTTTTATGCCCGCGTTTTGCGTTGCTGCCGAAATTGCACCGCAGGTGCGCGAACTAGAGAACAAAAAACCGCCGCTTACGTGTCACCGTCGCCAGTGGGCGAATGTTTGCGGGATATGGCCTTGACCAGGGCAACTGCAACCCACACGCCGGCGACAACTACAAACACAACCGAAAAAGCAATGAATACAAGATACACCATAATTCGTCAAGCTCCGTGTCGATACCTGTCAATCCAGTGTCCCAGGAAGTAAGCCAGGAGTGCTGCTCCGAGAGCCGGAATAATAACACGAGGTACACATACTTCAATCGACCAACCAAAGACGAACTTAAAGATTACCCATAGCACCACAGCGATTGTTGCCCCGATACCCATAGACAAGATTCCGGCCAGAGGTCTCGGATGCTTAATCCACAACCCGATAATAAGCGCAGGGAGAATGGCGGGAGCCCAAATAGCATAGCAGGTGAGCAAACCACTGATAATACTTGGGACGGCAACTGCACCGGCTGCGGCGATTGCCGCAATGACAATAGTCGCGCAACGACCAATGTTCAGGGCAGTTGTGTCCGGTACTTTTGCAAAGGGCCTGACAATATCTTCGGTAAAAGCAACCGCACCGGCATTCAGCAGTGAATCCAGACTCGACATAACTATAGAGACCAGCACGACCAGCAAAAGCGCATAGCCCTCCGCGGGCATTATCGTCTTGACGAGGTTCAACAAGACGTCGTCCCCGTGTGTGCCCGGGGCAATGATGCCGCGGGCGGCAACGCCAAGCGATATCATTACCATAAACCATGCCACGCTGAACAGGCCCGCCAATACAAATCCGTTCCTTGAAATCCGGGTAGTCCTCGAAGCGAGCGCCCGGTTTGCGTATGGCGGTATGAGCGTCTCTCCCAGCAGAAAGGCCGCAACAAGCCCAAGCACTTCAACAACAGAAATCGAACCAAATCCCTCAGCAGTTGCAGCTTTAGCCTGTCCGACAAAAGCCGCCGCGTCGCCACTGAAATGAAATAGAAGCACCATGACCAGCGTGACCGGCAGGAATATCGCAAAAGCCGTGAACTGAAAAGCGTCGGTAATCACACTTGCCCGCAGTCCTCCGAACGTGGTGTACAATGCGGTTACGGCGACAACTATTATAACTGCCGGCAATTTAGGCAGGCCAAATACGTTCATCAACACGACTCCGCCGGCGCTTGCCATAACCGCAGCAAAACCTGCGCACAAACCTACTGAAATCAACCCCGCCAGCACCTGGCACTTTCGGTCGTACTTCTGCCCTATGGCGTCACCCAGTGTGTGGCAGTCCTTCAGGGCCCTCAGCCTCGGCGCGACAAAGAGACCAACAAGCACATTCTGGAGCGAGTATGCCAGACCTATAAACAAAAAAAGAAAACCGGTCTCAAAACCTTTTCCAACGAAACCTATCGAAAACCCTGGCCCGACGTAGGTGGCGCACAGGCTGCCAAAAATAAGCGCAAGCGGAAGCGCACGTCTGGCAAGAGAAAATTGTGAAAAATCCCGCGCTGCCCTCGCCCGCACAGCGACAAACGTTAGTACAACGGCGTAGCCAACGACAACAAATATAGATAAGACCACATGTATCATCCTGGTCCCATCTCACAGCCAATACACAAACCGCTTATGTGCGCTAATCGCCGAAACCTATTCAGGCCTGTCCTGGAACATTTCTTCTTCCAATTCGTTGATAGTAGCATTAAGCTCGGCCTCGGTCCGAATCCACCCAAATCGCGAATCAACAAGGAAAGTACGATACCACTGAATCAAATTATTGGCGAAGTCTTCATCCTTGCAGTAAATCCCGAATGATATTTCCCCCGCATGCGAACCGGCTTTTCTCGGGATTTGGGGCAAGGCAAGAAGAACAGCCTTGGGAGTCAACAAAAACTCCAGGTCCGAGACCTTGCTGTTGTAAATCCGCAGCCTGCCCGATTCTATCGCCTCCGGAAATTTGCGAAACAGAAAACGCGCAGCGTTGGAAAACCCGGGCACACTCAAATTCAGGGCGCGGTGCACCCGCACATCGGGATAATCCTCTATAACCTCGTATAAACTGCCCAAATAGTCGCCAAAAGGCTTTCTTTCGCCCTCAAACAACATACACGTCCAAAGCTCGCTGTGACCCGTCGCATCAAGCTGCTCCTGAAGCATCTTCTCGGCGGCGCTGTAAGTCTCCCTTCTGCTGCCTAACACTTTTAGCCTGCGCTCGGTCAAAGTGCGTGCCCAGGCCGGCAAATCCTTTGGCTGAGATTCCGGCGGGCAGACGCCCAGCCGAGTCAAAAGTCGCAGGAATTGCTTCTCCTCAGAGCCGTAAAACCTCCTGCCCACAATACTGCCGACGTTCCCGTTGCATTCCATCCCGTATTGTTTGTGATAGCCGAAAGATAAGCACTGCACGTCGAAGCCTTTGCCGACGAGCATCTTCTCCAACTCGTCGACCAGCCAACTCGCCTCCTTCTCCGGCGCCTTGTCAATGGAAAGATGCACATTCGGGCACAGGACAATCGGCCTTTTACCTAACATATCCGAAAGCGCCGCAAACTCATCTACAGCTTCCAGCAGCTCCTCCCTGCTGTCGTACATCTCGACGCAGACAAAGACCAAGAGAACATTTCTGAAGACCCTCTTTGGCTGTGCCGTGGAAATCGTGGCGGGGTCTATCCTTGTGGAAGGCTCCCTGTCCTCAAAATAGCAGGACGAACACTGGTAGCAGTCCAGTATCATATCGGCTTCTCAGTCTCTTCGGTCTGCTCCACAGGCTTTGTGCTGCTATTTCGCCCGGTACCCGCCGGCCCCCTGGCCTTTTTCCGTCGAGATGCAATCTCCGCATTAACCCGGGATATGAACAGGCCCACGTTAGGCATTACCACCTTGTCTGCGAAACCGACGCCGTTAAGAATACGAACGATGTCTGCGGCGTCCCAGAAGTGCTCGGAGGAAGCCATCGCCCGGCCTTCCTCGCGCGTAAGCGACTTTAGAAACGTGGGTATCGAGCCATCGCGCAGCGAACCGGCGTAATCAACCAGCAGCCCTTGAATTGTTCGGTTCATCTCATTCATAGCTTATTACTCCCGTTACGAGTGCTCGTCGTGCCCGATTGCGGACGAGCTCTCGAAAACACACAAAACTAATCAACCTCAATCTTCATAGTCCCGGCCTGTTCTTTCAGTTTCAATATCGTACGAAATTTAAGCATCTTAACAGCCCCAACCGTCGTCCTGAGCTCGTTGGCGATAGTCCTGATTGACACTCCCTGCATCCACAATTCAATTGCCCTTCGCTCTCGGGCCTTGAGTCTGCCCAACATCCTGTAAAGCGTCTCCTTCTGCTCATTTTCGGCTGCCGCCTCCAGCACACTCATCTGTGGCGCAACCAGTCTTGCCAAGCTCTCCTGCGATAAATGCAGATTCCGGTTCAGCCTTCGGTATACCTGCCGCAGCCGCTTGCGCATATAGTACATATATACCGTCCGCAGCAGTTTCTTCTCATTGTCGACATCACACAAATGAGCCGGCTTCTCCCAGATATCCGCATAAACATTCTCAAGCACGTCTTCACATTCCACCTCATTGCCCAAGTATCGATAAAGGCACCTCATAAATCGCTCGAATGTCGCCCGCACAAAGGACTCCATCGCCCGGTTACGAACCTCCAGGTCCGCATCCATAAGGCCTTTCAGGGCTTTTCGCAACCGTCTGTCCACAGCAAGCCTCTTGCTTTTGCTTCTGTCACCAATGCCAGCCCCATTTATCGAACGCAATGCCTGTACCTTGCATCTACTAAAGGCGCCGAATGCCAGGCTGGTAACAATGATTCTACCGCAAAATCGCTGACCATTCAAGATTGTGCCTCAAAAAACCGCCCGGCGAATAAACGCGGCAGTCAAATCCGTCACAATCGGTACAGGCCGTGCCGCTAAAAGCCGTAAACCATCCGTAACTGGTCTTCCGTAGGCATGGTCGGGTAATACTCGCCCCTTGTGCCCAGATACCCCACGCCGTACTTTCTAAGATGCACCTGGCTGATAGAGCCGTTGCGGTTCGTCATGTTAACCACCACCGTGTTCATATCCTGCCGCATACAGGCCATCTCAGTGCGAGTCTTTGCACGGTCGCTCTCGTTGCCGAGCATATAGCCCGCCGTGCCGCCCACAGCAGCACCGATAAGCGTGGCTTCCGTATCGCCGCCTGCCAACTGGCCGACACCGGCGCCAACCAATGCACCGAAGGCCGAGCCACGCTGGGCGTCGCTTTGACAGCCTGCGATAATTACCAGTCCCAGGCTTACGCCAACCACTATGAGAATTGTCTTTGCATCTTTAGCCATTTTTGCGTCTCCTTGAAATCCTTGGTTTCTTATTAATCACCGGCACCCCTGTTGGGGTTCGAGGTTGCAATCGAGCCAGCTCCCGGCCATTATCGCAAAATCGGTAAAGTCCACCCTGCAGTCGCCGTTGGCATCGCCGGCCGGCGCCGAAACACACCACGCAGCCTCCGGGCCGTCAAGTATCGCAGCATATATGTTCCAGTGCTCGGTGCGGTTATCCTGCCACACAACAACGTTGCCGCTTATCGCCGGGTGCGTCTGGTCGTACTCGTTGTCCGTTACTCGAAACTCCTGCCGTGTCGTCAGGTTGTAGGCGTATATATCCCAGTGCCCGTTGCGGTCGTCCTGCCACACCACGATATTGCCGTCCACATCCGGTTCAATCGCACAGGAAGTATCTGCGGCGATTGGAAGCTCAACAGGGTTCGATGGTTCGCTGATGTCGGCGGCATATATGTCCCAGTCGCCAAAGAAATCATCCTCCCACACCACCGTGCTGCCCGAAACATCGGTATTCTGCTGGTCATACGCCACAAGGGAAACACCATACTCAACCGGACTGTTTCTAAGCCAGATATCAGCGGCAAAAACGTCCCGGTCACCGAAATAGTCGTCCTGCCACACAACCGCGTCTCTGCAAACCGCCGGCCTGCATTGATTGTGGTCGTACGCGGCTATGAAAAACTCAGCAGGGTAACAAGGGTCCGTTATATCGGCGCCCGAAATGTCCCAGTCGCCAAAGTAATCGTGCTGCCAGGCGACGATATTGCCGCTTATCGCAGGGGCCTCTTCATTAATGCCGGCATAGTCGGAAACAGCAAAAAGTTGCGGGTTTGTCACGTCGCTAATATCTGCCGCCCAAATATCCCAGTCCGTCTCGACGTAGTCCTGGTAGACCACGACGTCGCGGAAAACACAAGGCGATGTCTGGTCGTCAACGTACTCGCTGACTACAAAGGGCTCAGGATTAAAAGGGTCATTAATATCGGCGCCATAGATATCAAAGTCGCCCTCGACCAATTGCTGCCAGACCACAATAGTTCCATCGATATCAGGCTGCTGCTGGTCCTCGTCGAAGGGGTAAACCGCAAATTCCTGCCAGTCGCCGGCCCGCCCCCCGGCTGCCGGCAGCACCGCCAAAACCACCGCTGATATCAACATCGTGCGCTCTACCGTCTTCATTGCCTGGCCCTCCGAGACACTCATTGTTTATCATTGTCGGTTTTCTGAATCCTGAGTTTCTCTAATAAGCTCAGCAGCACCGTCGCCGAGGGCGCATTCTCCATATCCAGAGCCGCAAACCGCAGCGGCTCGACCGCCTGGTCCAGCTCGCCAATACCAAGCAACTGATACCCAAGCAGCAGATGCAGGTCGACATCAAAACTGTACAGTTCCGTCTTGCCGGCCAGCTTGTCAATCTGTTTAAGCAGAATATCTTCATCCGTGTAAAGCCCGCGAGGATAAAACACACCTTCCTCCTCGACAGAAACCTCCGCCAGCGCGCCGCGAAGTGCTTCAGCCGCCTCGGTATACCTCTCGGCAGCAAAAAGCGCCTGAGAGTACGCATAAACAAGTACCATATCCTCGGGCGCAAGTTTCATCGCCTCAGCCAAATACTCCGCAGTACGCGCATAGTCGCCGGCCTCGAAAAACTCGACCGCTCCTTCAAAGTACCGGTCCGCCACGGTCGCCTCATAAGGCTCCTGCCCCTCAGCTTCGAGCCTGGCACGGACATCTGCAAAAGTACTGTGGTCAACAGGCCTGAGACCATATTCCGTCGGGCTGTACTCTGCCGAGCTGTCGCCAGCGGCACCGTAGTAGTTGTACGTATAATAGTTATAGGTGTCGCCTGCCACCTCGCGAGCAACGGGGTAGTAACCATACCAGTCATAAGGATGACAGCCGTACCAGTAGTACCGCATGTATCTGTAGCGAACCGGCCAATACCCACCCAGACTCACAAACACGTACCTGCGGTGATAATAAGGGTATACCCAACGAAACGCCCAGTTACCCCCCCACCTGTAGCGAACAAGGCAGCGATAATCAGGCCGCACAATCGTGCGGCGGACCCTGTTATGATGGTCGACGTATACCTGCTCGTGCCGCCGGGCATTGCTGACAATCTCAGCTCGCTCACGGTATGCCGGCCGAGAAAAACGTCGGCTCTGTCGGCGCTGCTCAAGACGACCGCCAATAAGTCTTCTTTGCTCGTGAAATCCTGCTCTGCCCGCTTCGAAAGCCTTTCTGCTTTCTGCTCGCTGACGCCCGCTCTTTCCGCCGGCCGTTACCACAGACCCGGCCTTTCTGATTACAGGTGACTTGACGCCGGCGTCTCTGGGCAAACCGGCCCCGTAGCTTTGCCTTATACCTGACTGCTTTATCGTTTTTGCAGCTTTGTGAACCGCCACGCCTGTTTTCGACGTCCGGACAATTGACCCGGAATCCCTGATAACTCGGCTGCCAGCTCCCTTGGCCGTCTTTTTGACCGCTACCTTGGCCCGGCCCAGGATGCTGCCGGTACCATCTGAAGAAGGTCCTGCCTTCCTGTCGATTTTGATTGTCTGTCCGATACGAGAACGCTTCAATGTCGCAATTCGACCTTTACCCGTGGACTTTTCAGCACGTTCAGCCTTACCGGCTTTTCGGATGTTCACCTTGGCCGCATTTGCCTGGCCCGTACCGCTCGACTCGCCCTTGCCGCCAATAATGACGACCCTTCCCAAGCGCGACCGCCCTGCTCTGGCGACGCTGCCGGCGGCATTTGCAGTGGTTCGAGAACTCCCTGAAATCCCGCTTCCTGCACTGCCTGCACCTTGACCGGCGCGCGTGGTTCTCATCACGCCGCCGCTTTCCTTTGCCCCGGCAGCAACTCGGCTTGTACCGCCAATTGTCGTGCCGATACGCGATATCTTAGTCTCGCTAATGCCGCTCTTACCGGCATCTGCGCCGGCTCTACTCTGACCTATCACGGCGCCTATACGCGAGGCATTGTTCACGCTCACACGGTTGCTGCCGGGAGCCGATACCGATGGAGCTTTAACGGCGGAAATGCCCGTAGGCGCCCCGCCGCGATAAACACGGACGCTGGTGCCGCCCGATGCCGAAGTAATCCTCGAACGCGCGACGACGCTGTGTACTACTCTGCTGCGACTCGCACGCACCGCCGACTGCCTCGGCGCCGCCCGGCTGACCGTAGGCCGGCTGCGTGTGATGCTCTTGCCGGAACGGCTCGTCTGCGGAACTCCTGGACTCGTCGTCGCCCTGGGTGGTCGTACACTCCGCGAAGGAGCAGATGACGTGATGCGAGTTCTGCCGGCGCTGCTCGGCCGGCTCACAGCCGAAGGAGAACGGCTGCTTGTCGCCGTCGCCGCCTTAGGCCGGCTGCGAGCCGCCGAGCTCGCTGCCTTGCCTGCGGATTTCTTTGCCGCCGCCGGAATGCTGCACACCATCAGCACAAAGCCCGCCGCCGCCACAACAGCTAATACTTTTCGGTAATTCAGCCGGAACATGATATGTCTCCTTCCATAAAAACGCTTGTCAAAATACCATTCAACAAATCTTTTAGCCTGCAACTTCACCGAAAAGGCCGCCTCGGCCCTTCGGCTCCACAAATAAGAGGCACCAAAGTGCGGGTCCGGTAACGATAATTAGTGCTACGCCGCTTGTATTGCCACACCTTAAAAAAGGCCTTTTTTCTAAAATGCCGAAAAGTTGCGTCCCGCTTTCACCGATTTTACGTTTGTGACCCTGTAGGCAAGAAAAATCGAACAATATCATTCAAAGGCTTCGTGTGCCGTACTATGACAACTCGCCAGGTCGATTGAACAAATGGATACCGTGATTTCCGCACATAAACTCATCGGAAGAACACTCAAAGTGCTCGAAGCAGTTGCAGAGCAGGCCGACGAAGCAATTGTTGTGCTCGACCCTGCCGGAACCGTCAGGTTCGCCAATCACGCCTGGGCGATGATTCACGGATACGATAACACCGCTGAGCTGCTGGGCAAACGTATCGACATCTTTCATACCGACGACGACCTGCGAGCCGACGTGTTCCCGTTCCTCGAAGAGACCAAACGCAGAGGACAGCTCACGGGAACCATAAGACACGTTCGCCAGGACGGGTCAACATTCTCGGCAGAAACAAAAATGGTCGCCGTCCGCAACGAGCAGGCGGAAACCATCGGCCTTGTACTTTTTGCCGTGGATGTTACCAGGCAGAACCAGGTCGAGCAGGAACTCAAACAGCAGTGCGACCGGCTCAGCCGACAGGCCACGCAGTTGCGCTGCGAATTGACCGCGGCAGGTCATAAACTCAGGCACGAAACAGACGAGCGCCGCCGCGCCGAGGAAAAACTCCGCCAATATCGTGACCGGCTCCAGCACGATATCGACCAGCTCAGCGCCGAATTGATAACAGGAGACCGACAGCAGGACCAGAACCCGCCGGCTCAGGACCTTTCGGATAAGGCGCTGCTCGAAAGCATCGCCCACGCTCGCACTTAAAACCACCTCGCAAGAAGACAGCACTTCAGAACTTTAATTGGCGTATTTTACTCCTTCCGGTCGATACTACGAAAGAGTACTTTGAACTTACACTGACCCGGAAAGAGTATTCTATGCAGCGCGCCGTCAGCCTACTCGGACTGCTCGTAATGATTGTGCTCGCCTGGGCAATGTCAGTTGAGCGCAGGCGGATGAACGTGCGCCTCATCGTCAGCGGCCTGATACTTCAGTTCGCACTAGCGCTGCTTATGCTCCACACTTCTGCAGGCCAAGCGATATTCGCCGCCGCCCGCACAATCGTCAGCCAGCTCGTCGCATTTTCGCAGACAGGAGCAAAATTTGTCTTCGGCGAAAAGTTGGTCTCAGGCATTGAACCGAACCGCCCCATCCTGGCTTTTTCAGCCCTGCCTGCAATCATCTTTGTCTCTTCCTTAATGGCCGTGCTGTTTCACCTCCGCATCATCCAAAAGGTTGTTGGATTCATGGCCAGAGGGATGGTCTACATTATGGATGTCAGCGGTTCTGAATCGCTTGCCTCCGCCGCCAATGTCTTTGTAGGAATGGCCGAGGCGCCTCTCGTCATCAAGCCATACATCAAAACGATGACGCGCTCGGAGCTGATGGCTATGATGACAGGCGGTATGGCCACTATTTCAGGGGCACTCCTGGCAACATACGCGAGCTTTGGCGCCGACGCCGGACACCTCCTAACCGCTTCGATAATATCTGCGCCCGCGGGTCTGGTCATCGCCAAAATCATGGTCCCGGAAGCAGACCAGTCCCCCACAAAAGGCATTGTCAGGGTCGATGTCCCCAGGCAGGACTTCAATGTGCTCGACGCCGCCTGCCGCGGCGCTTCCGAAGGTGCGAAACTCGCGCTAAACATCGCCGCCGTGCTGATATGCTTTGTCGCGTTCGTGGCCCTATTCAACTGGGTGCTGGCATTACTGCCCGACATAGCGGACCAGCCGTTGACTCTCGAACGCATGCTCGGCTGGCTTATGGCGCCGCTGGCCTGGGTGATGGGGGTCGAAGCCAAAGACGCAGGCACAGTCGGCATGCTGCTCGGCGAAAAAACCATTCTCAATGAGTTCGTCGCTTATGCCGACCTGGTCAAATACAAGGACGTAATCTCGGCAAGGTCATTCACTATCGCCACCTACGCACTGTGCGGATTCGCAAATTTCGGTTCAATTGCCATCCAGATTGGCGGCTACAGCTCACTTGCGCCGGAACGCAGAAAAGACTTCGCAAAGCTCGGCTTCCGGGCAATGGTCGGCGGCACGCTCGCCGCATTTATGACCGCCGCTATCGCAGGAATACTCATTTGACCCGCGCCCCACGAAAAAACAAACAAGTCGGCACAGCCGGCGGCAATCGCCCGCATAGGCAGTCTCAGAAATTCGCCTGTATGTACTTAACGGCGTTGCTGAAGATTGTCATTCCATCGGTATCTGCCGTGCGTTCCTGCCGCGTCCAGTGCGGATGCTGCGTGGGGTGGATATGTCGTTCCGGATGAGGCATAAGGCCTAACACCCGGCCGGTCTCATCGACCAGCCCGGCAATCGAATCCATCGAACCGTTCGGGTTTATCGGGTAGTCACCTTCTCGGCCATCCTTATCCACATACTTAAAACCTATGTGTTCCTCGGTCCGCAGCATCTCCAGCGTCTGCTCATCTTTGGCCACAACCTTCCCTTCGCCGTGGGCAACCGGCAGATAAATCTGTCTGCCCGGCTCGATAAATACGCATTTGTCACTCTGCGGAGCAAGGTACACCCATCGGTCCTCGAATTTGCCGCTGTCGTTATAAGTTATCGTCACAGCCCCCTGCCGAGCCGCCGAGCCGTTACCGGGTAAAATGCCGGCCTTTACCAGCACCTGGAAACCGTTGCAGATACCAAGCACGAGCTTGCCGGCATCGATGAATTTCCGCAAAGATTCGTAAAGATGGTGTATGATTTGATTGGCCAGAATCTTGCCTGCCGACACATCATCACCGTAGCTGAACCCACCGGGTATAACCAGTATCTGGTATTTATCGAGCAGCGACTTATCCTCGATTATCCTGTTTATATGCACCCGCTGCGCCTCGGCCCCCGCCAGTTCAAGCGCATACTCGGTCTCCATATCGCAATTTATCCCAGCCGCACGCAAAACTATCGCTTTTACCTTTGTCATCAACAATGCCTCATCAATATCACCAGTCAAAAGTCTTCTGCCAGGCCCGCTTGAGCGTATCCAAATCCGCTTCAATAACCTTTTCGCCGTCTTCTGCTTTTATGACAAGCTTCTTTTCCTTAGTAACCTCACCTATTTGTCCGAACGGTAAATTGAGCATCAGCTTCACGAAGGCATCGTAGTTCTCCGGCTCAACTTCGACGATATACCGCGAATTTGATTCACTGAAAAGCTGTGCATCTGTCCGCGAGCAGTCTTTACTCCTGGCCAGCCCCCGAAGGTCCGCCTCGATACCAAGTGCGCCGCCGAACGCCATCTCCGCCAGCGCAACGGCAAGGCCACCTTCCGAACAATCGTGACAACTAACTACGAGACCTTCACTTATCGCCTCGCAAATCCTGGCGGCGACCCTGGGCGCCAGTTTAAGGTCCACCTTCGGAACGTTCGCGCCAAGATGTCGGCGGATTCTGTAATAATGTGAGCCGCCCAGCTCATTTCTCGTTTCGCCCACAACAAAAAGCAGGTTGGAAGCCTTCTTTGCATCCATCGTCACGCACCTGTTAACGTCGTCAACCAGCGATATCGCGCTTATCAGAAGAGTAGGCGGTATCGAAATCTTCGTGCCGTCTTCGCATGCGAATTCATTGTTGAGCGAGTCCTTGCCCGATATAAACGGCGCCTCGAACGCCATCGCGCCATCGTAACACGCCTGAGACGCTCGCACCAGCGGCCCCAGCGTTTCCGGCTTCGTGCAATTGCCCCACGAAAAATTGTCCAGCAGCGCAATGCGGTCGGCCCGACCGCCCACACATATCAAATTCCTCACCGCCTCATCGATGCCCGACATCGCCATCCAGTACGGGTCAATATCCCCGTAAACCGGATTCATCCCGCAGCTAATTGCAAGGCCCCTGTCGGAGTCAAGCTTGGGCTTTATCACCGCCGCATCACCGGGACCGTCGTTACCCACACCTACCAGCGGCTTGACAACCGAACCTCCCTGAACTTCATGGTCGTACTGCCGTATGACCCATTCCTTGCTGGCGACGTTATAAGATGACAGAATTTCCAGCAGCTCATCGTTATAGCTGCTTTTCTCCGGCATACTCGGCTCACTAAGCGCCGGAGTTTTCCAGACCGCCTTGCGAGAGTACTTGGGCACGCCGTCATGCAGGAAGTCCATATCCAGTTCACCGACTTGCTGCCCGTTATATCTCAATATCAGTTTCTTATCATCTGTGAACGTGCCTATTACCGTTGATTCAACATTCTCGTCGTCGAAAATCTTCGTTATGGCTTGCACGTTTTCGGGCTTGACCGCTATGACCATTCTTTCCTGAGCTTCACTAATCCAGATTTCGTTATAGTTAAGCCCGGCATACTTCAGCGGCACTTTTTCCAAATTAACTTCCGCTCCGAAGTCTCTGCCCATCTCACCTACCGCGCTGCTCAGTCCCCCTGCGCCGCAATCCGTAATTGCCTCGTATAACCCTGCCTTGTTTGCCTGAAGCAATACGTCCAGCATCTTCTTTTCTATTATCGGATTGCCGATTTGCACAGCGTGCGAAAAAATCGTTTCGTACTCATGAGTTATTTCACCGCTCGAAAAAGTCGCTCCGTGTATCCCATCTCGTCCCGTCCGACCGCCAACCACTATAATAATATCGGCCGGCTGCGGGTTCTTGAAGCACTTGTTCTTGTCCATCAGCCCGATATTGCCGCAATAAACCAACGGATTACCCACGTATCTCTCGTCGAAATAGATGGCGCCGTTGACGGTAGGTATGCCCATCCTGTTGCCGTAGTCGCGAACACCGGCCACAACGCCTTTCATAATCCTTCTCGGATGCAGAACGCCCTTGGGAATATCCTCGAGTTTCTTGTCCGGCGGCCCGAAGCAAAATATGTCCGTGTTGGCGATGGGTTTTGCACCCATGCCCGTCCCCATCGGGTCGCGAATTACCCCGCCAATGCCCGTCGCAGAACCACCGTAGGGGTCCAGGGCCGACGGGCGATTATGCGTCTCAACCTTGAAACAAATCGCCGAATCCTCGTCAAATTCCACCACGCCGGCATTGTCGGCAAAAACCGATATGCACCATTTTTTATCCAATTGCTTGGTAGACTTGAAAACCGTCTCTTTCAAGAGGTTGGCGAAATGGATTTCCTCGCCGTTGACCGACATATCCACCGAACTCTTGAGCGTCTTATGAACGCAATGCTCACTCCAGGTCTGGGCAAGGCTCTCCAGCTCAATATCGGTCGGCTCTCTGCCAAGCTGTTGGTAGTAGCTCTGGATGGTCTGCATCTCGACCAGATTGAGAAAGAGGTCCTTTTGCTTGCTCAGGTTAATCAGCCCATCATCGTCCATCTCACATATCGGCCAGTGCACTACCTCAAGCTCATAGGGTTTCACGTGCGGACTCGGCGGCTCGGCCTCATCGCCAATGACACAAACCTCGATGCAGTCGTTGGCCAGAATCTTCTTTGCAATCGTATCGGCCTGGCTTTGGCTAATATCGCCCAGCAGCACATATTTGCGCGCGGTTCTCACCTGCTTAGTCCTGCCGCCCATATCCGCTATTGCAGCCATTACAGACTCAGCCACAGGGTCGGTAACGCCGCTTTTCAGATGCACCTCAATAAGTGTCGCCTTTGCAAGGCCCGCGGGCGCGCCGCTTCTGCCTGTATAAAACTCCTCGCACACGGGGTCCGCCAGAAGCTCGCCGCCTAAATGCTTTGCAAAAGCCTCATCGAAATCGGCCTCAATCAGAAAAACCTTAGCCGACTGAACCGCCTCGACCGAACCAATGCCCAACTCTTTGACGTCTTCCAGCACGCTCGTGCCGTGAACGTCTGGAAAACCAGCCCGATTGAAAACCTCAAAACGCCACTGTTTCACGATATGAGTTCCTCACTTTTTATACTGCTCAGTTAGTCTGCATTATAGATATTGGATCTATGGCCGTCAAGAAATGAGGCAGACGACCGAGTTTTTGGTTACACCGTTTGAAATTGTAGGGATGAAAGTTCTTCCCAGGTGGCACGTGAGCTAATTCCAAGAAACTCAACCCCGACAACCCGGCCTTCGGTATCGAAGTCGAGGAGCACACCAGGACGTACTTCTTCCGACTCAACTACTTTGCTTTCATCCAAACGCAGATAAAGGGTATCACTTTCTTTATCAACTTTCAGTCTCATTACTCACCTCTAAATCTTCGGTCAAAAAATGCTGTAACAGCTTTATTGGGCGCCGCGGTAGTATTAACAATAATACGCAACCATCGGTTACCATGTTCTGGTATTCAGCGTAAGAAGTGTTTCGCGCCATCAGGATGGTCTTCAGTTTTTTCCGGCTCAGCCAGGGCGCGATTAATCATCGACATTGAAATCGAGCGTTCTTTGAGCATATCCTTAAAATGTCGTGTATATTGCATCACGATATTAATTCCTTTTTTCCCATCCTGCCCAATTAAATTCCACTCGGTCAGTTTGAGTATTATACTTTTCTTGCCATGACTTTATATCTCCGGATAGTTTCTCATAACGTCCTTCAGTAATGAAACGTATGCCCCATTTCTTGAGCCATCTAAGAAGTGCGTCTCGATGGTCTGGGTTGTTAAGGTCACACTGAGGCTTAGTTTTTTTCCGGAAGTCTTTGTATGCTTCATCCTTGTAAATACCACGATAGACAAAACACGCGAATCCTAATCCACTAAGTGTTATGCGGTCCTGTCTCATGATATTATTTCCTTCTGCTTAATCTTATAGTTTATCATTTTAGTACGTTTACTCCTTGCCGTCTCCAGCAATTTCTGAATCTGTTTTTCATCGCCGCTCTTTACCGCCTTTTTGAGCTTCGTCAGCTCAGCCAGCACCTTGTCGATACCCCTGGTGACGTTGCCGGAATTTGCCAGCAGCACGTCGGTCCATATATTGGCCGGGCCTGAAGCTATTCTCGAACTGTCTATGAATCCCGCGCCGGCAAATTTGAGCTCGCTGTCATTGTTGGCATTTATCAATGCCGCCGACGCCACATGCGGCACATGACTTACATTTGCAAAAATACGGTCGTGCTGTGCCGGCGTCATCGACTCCACGTGGCAGCCAAGCTGCGACCAGAATCGCCTCAGCGTCGTCACCGCCCTGCTGCTCGTCTTCTTCGTGCGCGTCAGAATACAAAGGGCCCGGTCAAATAAATCGTCTCTTGCAAACTCAACTCCTCTCTGCTCAGAGCCGGCAATCGGATGCGAACCTACGTAATGAACCTCGTCGGGCAGCTTCGACGCCGCCCAGCGGTGAGGCAGAACCTTCGCAGAGCCCACGTCGGTAACAACACAACCGGCCGGCAGCGACTTGCTTATCGTGCCGAAGATTTCCTCGAACGTATATATCGGCGTCGCCAGAATCACTATATCCGCCCCGCGTACGGCAACACCTATATCATCACAAACCTCACTGGCGACGCCTAATTGCCTTGCCTTTTTGCGCGTAGCGGCACGGTGAGTGTAACCTACGGCTTTCACACCGGAAAAACACCGCAAAACCGCCAAAGTTACAGAACCGCCCAAAAGGCCCAGTCCGACTACCGTTATTTGTCTTAACCTTCTCAAAACAAAGACCTTACAAAAAACGACAAAGAGAAATATGCCGATAAAAACTTATATTAGCCACGCGCAAATGTCAATTTTTTTCTTGAATTTATGCTGACAAAATGGTAATATTCCGATTTAACAGTTAAGCTCAAGAACGAACAAAAGACAAGACGCTTGAGCCCCGTATTGGGGGCAGGCTTTATTTTTGGAGAAGATAAGCGCGTTTGTGCATATGCAGCTTTGACGCATATGGACAGGCGCGATTTGGCTATGGCTAACGTACCGCCCAACAGCAGCAACGGCTATTATCTTGAGTTTGAGCAAAAGGTCGCCGACCTTGACCGCCAGATTAATGAGCTGCGAAAGCTCAGTACGGCCAAGGGTATCGACTATTCAGCCGAGATTCGCCAGCTACAGAAACACCAGGTTGCCGAACTTAAGCGTACCTACTCGAACCTTTCCGCCTGGCAGACCGTTCAGGTCGCCCGCCATCCACAAAGGCCGGTGCTGCAGGACTATCTGAACCTTATGGTGAAAGATTTCCGAGAACTGCACGGGGACAGATGCTTCGGAGATGACCGTGCGATACTGACAGGACTCGGGCATATCGGCAGAGAAAAAGTGCTCGTGGTCGGACAAAACAAAGGCAAAACCACCAAAGAAAAAATCGCCTGCAATTTCGGCTGTCCTAATCCGGAAGGCTACCGCAAGGCAATGGCCAGGATGAAGTTTGCCGAAAAGTACGGTATCCCCGTTGTTACCCTGATTGATACGCCGGGCGCACATCCCGGAATTGGGGCCGAAGAGCGAGGTCAGGCGCAGGCGATAGCAACCAATCTTACGAAAATGTCCCGCCTGAAAGTGCCGGTCGTCTGTATCTGCATCGGCGAGGGCGGCTCAGGCGGCGCGCTCGGAATAAGCGTCGGCGACAGGCTGGCAATCCTCGAGTTCGCATATTATTCAGTTATTTCTCCCGAAGGCTGCGCCGCAATCCTGTGGCGCGACGGCTCTTACGCTCCCGATGCCGCTGAGGCCCTGAAACTGACCAGCAAAGACCTCTACAAACTGGGATTTATTGACGCCATCATTACCGAGCCGCTCGGCGGCGCACACCGCAACATCCACGACACCATCTACGATGTTCAGAAATATGTGGTCAAAACACTCGGCGAACTCAAACGCATCCCCATCGATAAGCTGCTCGACAGCAGATACAAAAAACTCCGCTCGATAGGTAATAACCTCCCGGACAACGGCCGCAAAAAGGCCAAACCGCGAAAAACCGCAATAAGGGCCGTTGCAAAGACCGCACCGGACAGAACCCAGCCTTTAACCACCAGCGTACAATCCTGATTCCACCCCCTGACGCTTTGCCGCCATACTATCAAGTACAGGCGAAGAGTCAAACCGGCGGGCCGCTTCGGAGCTTTGCATTTGTGGGTTTGGTTTTGGGTTGGTTCTTTTTTCGGCTCCAGCGGGGGGGGGTTCGTAAGCCTTTGTGCAGGCGGGGTTTGCGCTGATTTTGGCGTTTTGGGGGATTGGCTTTGTTTTTTGGCGGCTCCAGAGGTGGTTTGTGTTCGTAAGGCCTTGTTAGAGCTGAGGTTAGGTTCATTAGCAGGGGTTGGGAAATTGGCTTTGTTTTGCATAAAAGGTGGTATTTTGTGCGCTAACAGGGATGCATGGCAGGCTTCTTTCTGGGGGTCGTGTTCTTCC
>Ga0210003_1000159_pt1 | contig 58931 bp, 55 predicted proteins | sample LantaG_FD_182804 | JGI IMG/M metagenome (GOLD analysis project Ga0210003, IMG submission 182804) | Deep subsurface microbial communities from Baltic Sea to uncover new lineages of life (NeLLi) - Landsort_02402 metaG (SPAdes) (version 2) | ecosystem: Environmental > Aquatic > Marine > Oceanic >... | reverse complement strand
AGTTATAGCCTTTGGAGTCAGCCAACTCAAATGAGAGAGTTGGCACTCCATTCATGGCGAAATAGGCATGGTCAGATCCTCTTGCTGTGGTTGGCTTCGAGCGCGGAGGACGTGTGTTTTTGCTCAATTTGAACGGGAAATCAGGATTAATACTGTTCAGCGATTCGCAAACCTTTTCAAAATCCTCATACATTGCTTCCGGGACAGTCAATCCTGATACTACTGTTGGTCCTCCGTCACGGTTGAAATAATTTGATATATGCGGCAGCTTGTCCTTGTTTGATTCCACCCAGTGTTTTGAGCCATACAGTCCGAATTCCTCGGCTGCCCACAAACATACAAGAATTGTGCGTTTTGGCTTGGCGCTTGCTTCCAGCATAAGACGCGCTGCCTCCATAACAGGTGTCATCCCTGATCCGTCATCAACACCCCCTGTTGCAACATCAAAGGCATCAAGATGTCCACCCATCATTACATATTCGTCAGGGTATTTAGTCCCGCGAATCACTCCTATTACATTATGATATGGTATGGGACCCGGTTTAAAATGATTGCGGATGTCAAACTCAAGAAGAAAATAGCGGCGTTCCTTCACCATGGTCTCGATTATCTCATATTGGTGTTCATCGAGTTTTATATCACAGACTGTCGGAAGGTTATCGAATGTCATCCTGTCAATATTTTTCCTGTCATAAAGCGCTCTTATAGGCACTGCTGAAGACTGTATTACACCAAGTATCCCTGCTTCGCACATTTCACGGTAGAATAGTGCCGGCTCCTCTTTTGTAGCCGGAGGTTCCTGTCCTGGCGGAGGCATGGGCATGTTACCAAAGTTCCTTCTCCTGTTTTCACGATCCTCCTTTATTAGTGAATCATTGTATGCAATTATTGCTGCTCTTGCAGAATCACATGCAGGTGAGTAGTCAATGGGCCATCCGTTATTCTTTCCGCTTATCAGTACCCATGCTCCTTTGAGCTCTCCTTTCATCCGGTCAAATTCTTCCCTGGTCTTTGGCTCAATGAGCACATGTCCCCGCTGTACCCCTTTTGTGCCGGCTGTATATGAGGGAGTGGCAAAATGAAGAATCATACCATTGTCGGAAAGCATACGCCCGAACCACGGTCCGCGGTTAAAACCCACCGGCACTGTTCCAGCTTCATCCATAATTACTTCCATACCCCATTTTTTAAATTCAGAGGCACACCATAATGCTGCATTTTCAAAGGCATCCGACCCTACGAGACGGCCGCCAAAACGGTTACATATCACATCCAGATGATGCATCGTACGGTTATCGGTTCTGCCGATTTCAATGATGCGATCAGTCACTTTATCGTACTGAGCCATAATCCCCGGTGATATGATCAGGAATATCAGAGCAGAGAATAATTTACTTTTCATAATATCTGTTTTAAATATAACTATCTAATAATCAATTTCTTGGTGTAAGAAATATTTCTTCCGGCATTTCCGGTAAAATTCTTTTTTCCCCTGCTACCCTGAACAGTTCACTGATAGCATTCTTACCCTCAATGCCAAGACTTAAAGTATAATTATTAACAAAGAGCTTTATATGATTATTAACGACAGGGCTCTCCATATCTTTTGCATTTGCCCTTATAAAATCGGAAGATGCTTTTGGGTGACTATTTGCATAATCAACACTCCGGCGGATAATACGGTTGACTTTCATTGCTGTTGCGGCAGGAATTTCCCTGTTAATCACAATTGTTCCAAGTGGTACAGGCAGATTAGTAAGCTTCTCCCAGTATTCACCAAGATCAGCAATTTTAAGAAGTCCTTTTTTATGATATGTAAAACGGGTTTCATGAATAATAAGTCCCGCATCCACCTCTTCCCTCAGAAGAGCCTCCTCAATATCGGAAAAAAGGTATTCTGTTTTATTGAGAACTTCAGGCCATGCTATGCTCAACAGAAGGTTTGCTGTTGTAAACCTGCCCGGAATGGCAATATGTACATTAACCAGTTCACTTGTGTCCAGTTTTCTTTTGCTTATTAAAAGTGGTCCATTACCGTGACCGAGTGCACTGCCCGAATCAAGTATAAGATATTTTTGGGCAGCAAAGGCATATGCATGGATGCTAATTTTTGTTATATCAATACTTCCGGATAATGCTCTTCTGTTCAACTCTTCAACATCTGCTATAAGATAATTGAAATCAAGGCCCTCAGTATCAATTCTCCGGTTAACCATAGCATCAAAAATGAAGGTATCATTCGGGCATGGCGAGAAACCAAGTGTAAGTTGCATATTATCAGTCAAATATTAATAAAATCTCTTTTAATCTCTCCGAAAGGTTATTAATGGCCAGAGGTATATTCCATTTTTCCTTATCCCGGGGTTCAACTCTGTTGGATATTGCCCTTATTGCTATAAAAGATGTTTTCTCCCTGCTGCAAATATAAAAAAAAGTTGCGCCTTCCATGGTCTCGATATCGGGATGAAATTTCTCTGTCATCCTCTCTATGGTTACGGCAGAACCTGTAACTGTATTCACCGTTATGGCTGCCACAGGTTTGAGAATTTCCAAAACCAGTGGCATATACTCGTTTACTGCATAAATCCTGCCCTCCCTGAACGGAGGATCTTCAATGCCGGCTTCAGCAAGCGTCAGGATGGTTTTTCCAGTTTCAATCCCGGTATCTGCAAAACAATCTGAAACCGGAGCGACAACTTCCCCGGTTTTTAAATCTTTATTATAACTGCCTGCAATTCCTATATTTACTGCAAGATCAGGCTTTTCATTACATGAGAGCCATTTTGTAAGTGCCCATGAAGTTGCCATCTGTCCGATACCTGTTACAAGCAGTGTAATATCACAATTCCCGAAATGGAAACATTCGTCAAAAGGTTTAACTCCGGGGATCTTTCTCAAAGCATCACCTTCGGCATCAGTAGCTGCAACCAGCAGGATCTTATGAGACATAATATTATTTAAGTTAGTCTCCGTACAAGCTATCTCCCCTTTTCCGCTTTCGTGTAGATTAAGTAATGCAATTAAGGGAATCAGGGGGATCAATCCATCAAATATATTGCTTTTAACTTTTAAAAAGCTCAACTTTATTGGTTAATATTGTAATTAAAACCTGATGTGATGTGATATGATCTATCTAACTCGCAGAGAAAGATTCAGTGCTGCGCACAGGATGTTCAGGCAGGATTGGTCAGATGAAAAGAACCGTGAGGTCTTTGGCAAGTGTTCAAATCCGAACTGGCATGGACATAATTACATACTCCGGGTTACTGTCAAAGGGGAAGCTGCTGAAGATCATGGTTTTGTAATGAATACCAATGTCCTGAAAAAAATAATTCAGGAGAAGGTGATAGCGAAAATTGACCACAAGAATATTAACCTGGAAGTTGACTTCATGAAGGGGAAAATTGCAACTACCGAAAACCTTGCAATAGCTATCTGGAATGAGCTGAAACAACCGATTGAGAAAGAAGGAGTACAACTTCATTGCATAAAGATTGAAGAAACAGAAAACAACTCAATAGAATATTATGGCTAATAAAATTGAAAAAATTAATGACGGTTCAGGTATCACTGAAAAGGGATATAATAAGATTGAAACGTGGAATGAAGAGACCATCAATGAGATGGCTTCAATGTATAAAAGGATACTGGAGCTTTTAGGTGAAGATCCCGATAGGGAAGGATTGCTCCGTACTCCAATAAGGGTTGCCCAGGCTCTCTATTATCTGACAGTAGGTTATAATATTGATCCGGTGCAGATCCTTCAATCGGCCAAGTTCAAAGAGGAATACAAGCAGATGGTAATAGTAAAAGACATTGACCTCTATTCCATGTGTGAACATCACATGCTTCCGTTCTTCGGAAAGGCTCATGTAGCATATATTCCTGACGGCTATATAACAGGATTGAGCAAAATAGCCCGTGTTGTTGAGGCTTATTCAAGAAGGCTCCAGATACAGGAACGACTCACTACACAGATAAGGAACTGTATACAGGATACTCTTAAGCCGCTGGGAGTTGCCGTAGTCATTGAAGCCCAGCATATGTGCATGCAGATACGGGGAGTGCAGAAACAAAACTCCGTAACAACAACATCGGCATTCACAGGTATATTCCTTGAAAATATGAATACACGCGAAGAATTCATTCATCTTATCGGATCAAAGCTGCACTGATGATCCGCCTGTTATAGTATCTTAATTTAAGACACCCTGTTATTACTCCGATAATGAAAGCATACGTTTTCCCCGGACAGGGAGTACAATTCCCGGGCATGGGTAATGACTTTTATGAAAGATCTTCCCTTGCAAAAGAGATGTTCGAGACTGCAAACAGTATTCTGGGCTTTCGGATAACCGACCTGATGTTTGACGGTACTGATGAAGATTTGAAACAGACAAGGGTTACACAGCCGGCAATCTTCCTTCATTCCACAATACTTGCCGCTGTGCTTGGAGATTCCTTTAAACCAGACATGGTTGCAGGACATTCGCTCGGAGAATTTTCCGCACTTACTGCCAGTAAAACGCTTTCATTTGAAGATGGACTGATACTAGTATCAAAGAGAGCTGCAGCTATGCAAAAAGCTTGTGAACTTACTCCGTCAGCTATGGCGGCAATTATAGGTGCCGATGATAAAATGGTTGAGGACGTTTGCGCCTCAATAGATGATATTGTAGTTCCTGCCAACTATAACAGTCCGGGACAAATAGTTATTTCCGGTTCAAATGAAGGAATTGATGAAGCTGTTAAAATAATCAGGGAAAAGGGAGTTAAGCTGGCCATCCGTTTGGCTGTAAGCGGAGCATTCCATTCTCCTTTTATGGAACCGGCAAGAAGCGAGTTGGAGGAGGCAATAACAAAAATGAATTTTAACATGCCAATATGCCCTGTTTATCAGAATGTTACCGCAAAACCATCCATCGAACCGGGAGTTATTAAAACCAACCTTGTTGCTCAGCTTACCTCTCCGGTTCTATGGACACAGTTAATACATAACATGATAACCGACGGTGCCGCTTCATTCACTGAAGTTGGACCGGGCAGCGTTTTGCAGGGATTGATAAAAAAGATAAATAAGGATATATCTGTTGGCGGAGCAACATTCTGAGCCTTTATACCACAGGCTTCATTATTGCTCCTTTATGTTTTTTACCGTCAATTATTATTTCGAGGGGCTTTTCGAAGTATACCTGCCTGATAAATTCATCTTCATAAACCACGTTCAGGTTATTCAGGCATTCAACATCATAAAAACCTTCGTTGATATAGGGATTTATTGTAAAATATCCTACTCTGAATGAAGTAAGGTTCTGAAAGAAATGAGTCCCCTGGCTCGGATCGATCCGGTAATTCTCCAGTCCCGATTCAACAATTACCCTGGCAGCAGAGATCTGTGTCCACTTTACTGGTATTCCGAGCCATGGGTCTTTCGATCCCCAGCGACCCGGCCCCACGAGTACATAACCTCTTGAATCTTTCACAAAACCTGCATTAATGGTCTCAATAATATCTGCAATAGAATTATTCCTGGCAGCATTAAAGGTTTCCGGTTTTACATACACCAGGTCATGAATCCCTTTAAAAATACCATGCCCCAAAGCTGATTCCGAGAAGATAATTGTATCCTCTGCCCTGATATTATCAAGATTGATGCTATAGGTTTCGTCAGTGTGCACTATTGGCCTTATCTGTAAAAAGTTAAAGATTCTTGATGTCCCGGGTGGTGTTTCCAGGTTGGCAGCAAATTCTATCTCAATGTGATTGTTCATCTCCTTATGTCCGAGTTCAAGAAGTGTATTAAGTATCTCAGCCAGAGGAAAGGATCCATGTTGCAGTATGCTGGAAAAGGTTATAACCTTTTTACCGGGGCGGATTATCCCGTCGTGAAGCATATTATTCTCATAATCATACGTTGAAGCTACCAGTTTCATAGCTCCGTCATTATTTGCATCCTTAATATCAATTCTTGGAATATTTACTCCGTCATCGGTAGAAGGCACAAAACTTTCAACATTGAGATCTAAAGCCCGGAATTCTTTCTGAGTATCTCTAAGTGCAGCTTCAGGCGATGACAGCTGAAGAATTTTCTTCGGTACTTTCGGGCAGAAGCGCAATGAGATGCCTCCCTCAACGATCAGTTTACCCAGTCCAAATGCAACATGTGCTATACCATCTTCAGCTTTTTCAGAACCTATCGGATAATAGTTAATTGACTGGGCAACACCCGAAATAGTCGGGTAGAATATATTACCGTGCCTGTTACCGCATACCTCCTGCAGGACAATTCCCATTCTCTCCTCATCAATAACATTTGATGTTGCCATCATGTATGCCTTACTGGCTTTGTAGTAGACCGAGGCATAAACCTCTTTTATTGCATCGGAGAGCATCTTTATCATCTCCTTATTATCTGCGAGCCTGGGTATCATGTAGGTTGAATACACACCTGCAAATGGCTGGTATTGTGAGTCTTCCAGTTTACTTGATGACCGTACGGCAATGGGATGGCTTCTTGAAACAGCCAGGAAGGCATAGAAATCCTGGTAGACTCTTCCGGGCAATTCAGAATTTATAAACCTGTTAAGTATCTCATCATCCGAAAGGTCGGAAAGTCCAACTGAATAGAGATTATTATGATCCATGAATTCATCAAAGATGTCGGTGCTTAACACAACCGTTCTTGGTATTGTGATCAGAACATCAGGGAACTGATTGAAAAGCTTGTGATTCTTGATCATTCTGTTGATGAAAGCCAGCCCTCTTGCCTTACCTCCTATTGATCCTTCACTAATCCGCGAAAATATCTGGTACTCATCAAATGTAGCTTTGTCGAATTTTGCTATTACCCCTCTGCCTTTGCCCAGACGAAAACTTGAAATCGCAACATAGAGAAACCTCCTCATCTCATCCATGGTCTCAAAATCCTCTTTGCGCAGGTATTTAAACATCTGCGCCACAGGAAATAATGCCCTGGCATTCAGCCATTTGGAGAAATGATTCCTGGATGCATGATAGTCAAGTGTATTATCTGGAATCGTAAGGAGTTTTTGCTGCAGACTTTGAAGGTCAGTTGCAATCGCTATTGTTTCAAGAGTATCGGGGTTCCTGAAAACAAAGGGTCCGAATGCGAGGTTTTGTATTATGAAATTACGCAGCTCAAGAGCCAGTGACTTGGAATATTTATGGATGAAGCCTGCTCCAAGTTCTTCAGCATTTCGTTTGTGGTCTATGTTCGATGACTGAAGGAGGAAAGGTACTTTATCATCATCGGCCATAACTACCTTGCAGAGTTCTAAACCGGCCATTTCATACTGAACATCATTTCTTTTATAGCTTATATCGGATATGACCCCGAGAACATTGTATTTATATTTCTTATACAGGTTAACGGCATCTTCGAAGTTGGTGGCAAGCAATATTTTGGGTCTTCCTCGCATCTTAAGCATTCTCTGATGTTCATTTAGTGCTTCTCTCTGAAAATCAAGTGATTGCATAAGCACTATCCTGTAAAGATTCGGAAGATATGATGAGATATATCTTATTGAATTCTCAACAAGTATAATTGCCTGAACACCGACACTTTCAATATCATGTTCGGCATTCATCTTATCCTCTATCAGCTTGATGATAGCCAGAATCAGTGCTGCATCTCCCAACCAGCAGAAAACATAGTCAATAGCGCTGAGATCTTCTCCTTCAAGCCTCAGCGACACCTCTCTTGAAAAGTATGTAAGCACTACGATCGGGATATCCTCATATTGTTCCTTTATCTTTTTAGCAAGGACAAAAACATCAGTCCCTTTAAGACTTACCATAGATATCACCAGGTCAATCCCTTCAGTCATGAGTATCTTAAAAGCATCATCAGCGTTATTGGTTTGAATAAAAGTAGGCGGGTAGCGAAGGTTAAGGGATACATACTCATTAAATATCCGCTCATCGATCCTTCCATCTTCTTCAAGCATATAATTATCATAGTTACTGCAAATTACAAGCACCTTATGAATTCGTTTCTGCATCAGCAGATTGAATGAGGTGTCAGTGAAATCATATTTTTGAAGATCAAGGATCCCTTCTATTATTGTCATAATTCAACTGATTTACATATTGGTTGTGATTACTGCGATCCTCTTTTTGCCATCCATTCTTACCAGCAGTGGTTTTTCAAACCTTATATGCCGGAAGAACCTGTATTTCTCAATAATTTTCTGTTGTTTCAGCTTTCCCCAGTTTATAGTACCGTTATCTGTTATCTGATCAATTGAAAAGTAACCGACATTCATTGAGGTAACATTATGAAAGAAATGGGAACCCAGTGAAGCATCGATATGAAAATCAGGAAGGCCAATTTCCACTATTACTTTTGCATTTGATATTTGTGACCAGACAACCGGTATTCCTATGAATTTATCCTTTGAACCCCAACGTCCGGGCCCTATCAGTATATAACGAATACCCTCCTTCATCATCTTTTCGTTTATCCTGTCTATCTCTGCCGCCATCTGTACAGTCTTTAAATTATCAAATTTTTCCGGGTCGAAATAGACTATATCAGAAATATCATCAATCACTCCATTGCCCATACTCTTTGCTGATTCAAGTATCAGATTATCATAATTAATACTTTCGGGTTTAATATTATATCCCGCACCAGTTCCTACAAGGGGTTTTATCTGAAGCAGGTAAAAGGATGTATTACCATCCTTATCTTTTGTCAGGTCTACTGCAAACTCTATTTCTGAAGGATTGCCTGTTGCTTCAGTCACAACATCGAGGATTGTCCTAATTGTTGATGCGAGTGGTATATAATTATATTTCAGGATATTGGCAAAATTTACCACACGGGGACCGGGTGTATCCAGCCCTGGAATTATCGTATCATTATCGGTGTTAAGCACTGAAGCTGAATGGCTAAGGGTACCATGCTTTTCTGCATTGCTGATATCAAGGGTAATCAAGCCGGCATTCTCTCCTTCCAGAGGGTTCAGGTCTTTCTTTTTAAGGTCAACAGCATAAAAATATACCTGAGAATTCTTATAGAGGTCGTTCTGTGAAATTATATCGATTGACGGGTATGCCGGGGAGAATCTGAATGCTTTTTCACCCTCAACGACATAATGACCCAGACCTACTGCCATCACTGCAAAACCATCCTGCGGTGTCATATGGGCAACAGGATAGAAATTGAAAGATTGGGCGGTTCCGCTGATATGCGGGTAATAGACATCACCATATCTGTGCCCCACAACCTCCTGGAGTACAACAGCCATTTTCTCCAGTTCTATTTTATAGTTGATAGCCTCAAAATAGTTACGTGCATTTCTTGAATATATGGAAGAAAAGACCAGTTTAATAGCTTCAGACAACTGACGCAACCTGATCTCAAAATCGGGATGGTTATTGGGGAGGATATATGTGCCGAATATACCTGAGAAGGGCTGGCTCATTGAATCCTCAAACAGACTTGAGGATCGTACGGCAAGTGGTTTATCTGTTTGTTTGAGGAGTATCCTGAGCTGTTTATCAAGGGTATAGCTTAAACTTCCTTCAAGGAAAAGTGTCTGAAGTATCGAAAAGTCATTTTCGCCCTTTACCCTGTCCCACAGGTGATTTCTTTCCATGAACATATCAAATTCATCAGTACCGATAATTGCCGTAACAGGGGCCTTTATATTGATGCCGGGAAGCAGTCTGCCGAGTTCAAAGCTGTAAATCAATGTGTTAATAAAAGCCAGTCCTCTTCCTTTGCCTCCCAGTGAACCTACTGAAAGACTGACCACATTGGTTTCGTCAATAACAGCAGATTCCTCGAAATTGATCACACGCCCCTTATTCATTTCCCTTCTTCTTTTGCGAATTATCTCAAGGAGAAACTCCCTGAGTTCTTTCAGACTTGAGAAATCTGTCACTTTGACCGGGTTTATCAGCTTTGCTATCTTAACCTCACCCCTGGCCATTAACCAGAGTGAGAAGTGGTTCTTCATTGCATGATAAGCCAGTGAATCTTCAGGGATTGTCTCCAGGTAACCCTCAAACTCCTTCATCGACTTTGCCACTGCAATCTGGCGGCCGGTGTTATCCCTGTAAACAAAATGGCCGAATCCGAGGTAATAATTTATGAATGATTTAAGGTCCTGCAACAGGCTTTCAGAATTCTTATTAATAAAATTTGCCTTCAGGGTAAAAGCATATTTGGCATTTTCGGGATCGGATGACTGCAGAACTGCCGGAAGGTTTGGAAGATCTTTCTTGATCTGACTTATCAGCTCAAAACCGGCAGTTTCATGTAATTCTCCGTTCTTTGGAAATCGTATATCAGAAATTACACAGAGAATATTCTCCTTATACTTATTGTATATTGTTATTGCATCTTCCCAGTTTGAAGCAAGAAGTATCTTTGGTCTTGCCCTGAGTCTCAATACTTTATAGAGCTCGTCTGTTGAAACATCTGCAATAAGATTCCTTGTCTGTTCAAGAACAAGTGTATAGAGCATAGGAAGATAGCTTGAATAATATTCAGCTGAATCTTCCACGAGAAGGATTACCCTTGTAAGCCCTTTCCTTGTATCATTATCCACATTAACCTTATCCTCCAGAAGCTTGACCATGGCAAAGAATACTTTTGATTCGCCGGTCCACACAAAATAATTATCGAAAGGGACACCTGCAGCTTTCTGTCTCTTTACAAAGGCAGTATCCTCAGGTTTATTCAGCAGCAGGAATGTCGGCAAATAAGGATACCTGTCCTTTATCTTTTTACATAGGAGCATAGGACTCTCCTTATGAATACCAACCATGATAATGACCATGTCATAATGTTTGGCCTTCAGCTTGTTAAAGGCTTCTTCATCTCCCGTCACCCCTGTTACCCTGGGTAGTGATGTAAGGCTGAGCTGGGAATATTCTCCCAGCATATGATCAGAAAAGCGGCCTTCGCCTTCAATGGAATATGCATCATAGAGATTTGCCACCAGAAGGATCTCCTTAACCTTGAAAGGCTGCAGGTCGTGAAAGACATCGCGTTCAGCATTGTGCCGCTCAAGAAACTTCTGTAATAGTTTCCTGCTCGACACATTACTTAAGTCCTCATATTCTTCTTTTTCGACCCTCGTACTGCGAATAATATCACGTGCTTTATAACTGTTAATATATCCCGTAATAAGGCTTGCTATATTTCTTATAAGGTCTCTCTCCTCCTTTAAAAAGGGACCTTCTGTTGCTAATGTGAATTCCTTTGTATAAAAGACTTCAATAGTACCTTTTTCATCATCAATTGTATTGAATTCCTGGACCATCCTCCAGGCAGTCTCCTGAAATTCAGGCGTTTCAAATGTGTCATCAAGGAATTTAATTCGGGCTGCAGTATAATCGGGATATTGCCAGGCTGCCGGTAAAAGTAATACAATCTGTTGCAGGGTCTCTTCAATTGGTTTACCTTCTTTAAGAATATAAGTTGTCTGGTTTATGCACCCCAGCTCTTTTAATCGTTCCTGCTGGTCGTGAAGTAACTTATGGTATTCCGGGCTTATAGAGTTTTTATCTTTCATCCTGGTACAAAGGAAATTCAGGATTTAAAGGTAATAAATGAAAATTAAAAAAGGGATTGTTTGAATGTGGCTTCTTTTATTCCACTTTCCAGGTTGAGCCGCTGGTCAGTAGTTCATCAACACATTTGATCTGTGCATTCTTCTGAATACTCTTTATCTGTTCCTCCACATCATTTTCGTAAGTATGTCCGGGAACGGAACGTATAACTCCCAGGGCTACAGGGTATTCGGGGTGTCTCATATTTGCGAGCATATACTGGATCCCCGGGTTTGTCTCAAAGGCATCATGTACAATAAGATCCTTTTCAGAGATACCACCTTCACCCAGTTTTACGACTTTGAGCTTAAGGCCGTCGAGCACCAGTCCTTTATCGTTGTTTTTTCCGAATATCATCGGTTTACCATGTTTAAGAATGATGGTTCTGTCGTCCCTCACCTCCTTGCCGGTTACGACATCATGGATACCGTCATTGAAGATTACACAATTCTGAAGAACTTCAATTACAGATGTTCCCTTATGTTTTGCAGCCTCAATGTATATTTGGGTTGAAAGAGCTACATTAGTATCCACCGTACGGGCAAAGAATTTTCCTTTGGCTCCTATTGCAAGTTCGCCGACTGAAAATGGTTCCTCGACAGTTCCAAACGGAGAGGTTTTTGTAACAAGTCCTTTATTCGAGGTTGGAGAATACTGTCCCTTGGTCAGGCCATATATCTCATTGTTAAACAGGATAATATTGATATCTATATTACGCCGGATTGCATGAATGAAATGATTACCTCCTATCGCAAGTGCATCGCCGTCGCCTGTTATTTCCCATACCGATAACTCCGGGTTAGCTGTCTTTACCCCGGTGGCGATAGCCGCCGCACGGCCATGTATCCCATGAAATCCATAGGTATTCATATAGTATGGAAACCTGGAAGAGCATCCTATACCTGAAACAAAGACAAATTTTTCTTTCGGGATTTCAAGCTCGGCAAGTGCTTTCTGAACAGCATTTAATACAGCATGATTACCGCAACCGGGACACCATTTTACTTCCTGGTCTGATTTGAAATCTTTCGGAGTGTACTTAAAAGTTTGCATTTCTGCCATTTTATATGTCCTCCAGCAGTTTAAGACATTTCTCTTTTACCTCTTTAACGGTAAATGGAAGTCCCTGTATCTTATTAATCTGTTCATAGTTAAATTCCTGGCATTTTATCCTGAGGTAATCAGCAAACTGACCCATATTGAGCTCTGCCACAACTATTTTTCTGAACTTTCTGAAGACATTCCTGACATTTTTTGGCAAAGGATTTATATAGTTGAAATTTGCCAGACTTACCTTTTTGCCTTCAGCCTGCAATTCACGTACAGCTGTCATCAGGTATCCGCGAGAGCCTCCCCAGCCTACAACCAGGAGATCGCCCGATTCTTCACCAAACACTTTAAGTTCCGGGATATTATCAGCTACTTTTGCCACTTTCCCGGCCCTTAGCTTCACCATCATCTCGTGGTTTTCAGGGATATAGGATACTGTTCCTTTAATTGTCTTCTCAAGTCCGCCGATCCTGTGTTCAAGTCCCGGGGTTCCGGGTATTGCCCATGATCTAACCAGGGTCTCACCATTACGTTTATAGGGGATGAATGGAGTCTCCGATTTATCAGCAAAAGGAGGTTTTATTTCCTGAAGATCTTTCATTTGAGGTATTCTCCACGGTTCTGTTCCATTAGCCAGGAAGCCGTCACTCAGGAGCAGAACAGGGGTCATGTGTTCAAGGGCAATTTTTGCTGCTTCATATGCAAAGTGAAAACAGTTGGCAGATGTACTGGCTGCAATTACCACTACGGGGCATTCTCCGTTTCTGCCATAAATTGCCTGCATAAGGTCGGCCTGTTCGGTTTTTGTTGGAAGACCTGTGGAGGGACCTCCTCTTTGTACGTTTATTACAACAATAGGCAATTCAGCCATAACAGCCAGACCTATAGCTTCAGATTTAAGTGCCAGTCCGGGTCCTGATGTGGATGTTATTGCCAGGTTGCCTGCGAAGCTGGCTCCCAGTGCGGAACAGATACCGGCAATTTCGTCTTCGGCCTGGAATGTCTTAATACCCAAATCCTTACGTGATGCCAGCTCCTCCAGTATGCCTGTAGCAGGAGTAATGGGATAAGAACCTATGAAGAGCTTCACTCCCGCTTTCTCTGCAGCAGCAATAAATCCCCATGCAGTTGCTGTATTCCCACATATATTCCTGTAGGTACCCTTTGCAATCTGTGCAGGTTCTATTTTTATAACCGGATTTAGTGCCTCAATTGTTTCGGCATAATAATAGCCTGCCCTAAGGGCCACCTTGTTGGCTTCAGCTATTTCAGGCCTTTTATGAAATTTCTTTTCAAAGAATTGCTCGGTATATTTAAGTTTCCTGTCAAAAAGCCAGTAAACCATACCCAGGGCAAACATGTTCTTTGTTCTCAGAACCGATTTGGCATCAAGACCGAAATCTTTCAGGACCTCCTTTACCAGGGATGAAATAGGTGTGGCAATGACATTATAGCTTTCAAGATTCTCTTCAGTAACAGGATCTTTTATATAACCTGCCTTTTCTATATTTTTTTCTGTGAAATTATCCTTATCAAAAATTATTGTACCACCCGGTCTGAGCCACATTGCATTTGCTTTAACAGCAGCCGGGTTCATTGCAACAAGAACATCTGCATTATCACCAGGTGTCTCTATCTCTGAATGGCCCAGATGAACTTGGAAACCTGACACTCCGCCAACTGTTCCCTGGGGAGCGCGAATCTCTGCCGGGTAATCAGGAAATGTTGAAAGGTCATTACCATAGAGGGCAGCAGTATCAGAAAACAGTGTACCCGTCAACTGCATTCCATCGCCTGAATCACCAGAAAAGCGAATAACAACCTCTTCTCTTTTAATAGCATCTGAATTCTTAGCCATAACAGATCTATAGTATTAATTATGAGGCCTGATTACACTTAATCAGCTTCTTGGGAAATACAAAAATAGTTTAATTGAACGGCAAAATCATACAAAAATTGATTATTCAAGTATGATTTTGATCATGTTTTAATTCTGATCAGTTCCAGATATCTGCTTTCTCCAGGTTTATAGCCTTCTCGAAAAACATCCTTGCAATCTTCTCAAAATAAGTAGTATAATCTGAGACAAAGAAAAGATCTTTTACATTTCCTTTTGTATTGAGAAGATTGTTCTTCTCGAGGATATCCCTGAGCATGCCCGCCACAATTTTTGCAGAATCAATAACCTCTACATTGAAATTAAAGAACTTGTTTATCTGATTTTTAATTATGGGATAATGTGTGCAGCCAAGTATTAAAGCTTCTATCCCGGTTAACGATTTATCAGACAGGTAAGTACGAATAATAGCATTGCTGATGTCATCGAAGATGAATCCCTCCTCAATCATAGGCACAAACAGCGGTGTTGCCAGGGAAACCACTGTAGTTTCCGGCAATCTCTCCCTTATCTTTGATTCATAGGTTCCTGAGCTTATTGTCCTTTTGGTCCCTATGACACCAATTTTTTTGAAATTCCGCGTACCGAGGTAATTGACTACCGGATCAATAACATCAACAAGCAGTGTTCTGTTTTCAAATTCTTTCTTCAGAGTATCAAATGCTGATGCAGATGCTGAGTTACATGCTACAAGCACCGCTTTTGAATTGTGACTGAGAAGAAATTCCGTTATTCTGCCTGAATAGTATTGTATTGCTTCAGCCGATTTATCTCCGTAGGGAAGATGGGCTGTATCGCCAAAATAAACAAGGTTCTCTCCCGGTAAAATCTGTTTTATAGCATGAGCAACAGTAAGACCGCCTACTCCGGAATCAAAAATACCTATTGGTTGTTCTTTCACTTTAAGGGTTATAAAAAAAATAACCATCCCGATAAAGGATGGTCATTTAAGTAGTATTTCTGTTCTATTTCAGTTCAAGTTTTGCTTTGGCCAGCGGCAGGACATTAACACTTTTTGTTTCATCAACATAGAGAGTTGATCCTACGTTAAAGATATAAATGAATCCATTCTCTTTGCCAACATCCTTAATAGCTTTATCGACTTTATTGTATATAGGCTGAAAGAGTTCAATCTGCTTGTTTTGAAGCTGTTCCTGTGCATTGGACTGGAAATCCTGAATTCTCCTGTTCAGGTCAATAAGTTCCTGTTCTTTGGTTTGCCTTACAACCTCAGTAAGGTTTTTACTCTCTTTATTATATGCATCACTTTTATTATTGAGCTCGACTTGCATCAGTTCCAGAGCATTTATAAGTTCCTGACGAAAATTTTCAAGTTGAACACTTGCTGTATCAAATTCAGGCATTGCCTGGATAATTTCGTCACTGTTAACATGACCGAATTTCAAGTTCTGGGACTGGGCGGCAGTTGCAACAAAAATAATAAGAGCTGCAATTCCAATGATTCTTTTCATTACTAAAATTTATTAATTTATTAATTTACAAAAGTAGTTATTTAATTATTATAACCTAATCTTTCGAGGACCTGGTCGCTGATATCATATTTAGGATTTGCGAATAGGATATTTCCCCCGGCTGCTGTGTCGAAGATAACCGCATAATTACCCTCAACAGCAATATCTTTTATGGCTTTAAGAATCTCATCCTGAATGGGTTTGACCAGTTCTTCCCTCTTTTTGAAAAGCTCGCCTTCCATGCCGAAATACTTATTCTGAAGCTCTTTGATCTCCTGTTCCTTAGCTATAATTTCTTCTTCCCTTTTTGTCTTCATGTCCGGTGAAAGAAGCACAGCTTCATTCTGGTACGACTTGTATAACTGTTCAACAACAGTATAACCATCAGCAACTTCTTTTTCCCACTGTTCTGATAGTCCATCAAGCTGCTCCTGAGCTGTTGTAAATGCAGGTATGTTTTTTCTGATATATTCAGAATCAACAAAGGCATATTTCTGACCAGCTGCTATGGCTGTCGTCAGAATTATTATAGCTATTAATACAATTGACCTTTTCATGACTTGTGATTTTATTTGTTATTAAAACTGTTGACCTATTACGAAATGAAATTGTGATTTATTGGCATTCGGGAAGCTTGAAGGATCGGGCACTTCGTCGAACCCGTATCCCCAGTCTATACCGAGCAGGCCAAACATAGGAAGGTTTGCTCTTATGCCGAAGCCAGCAGCCCTGTTCATCCTGAACGGATTATACTCCTTAAGGTATGTCCAGGCTCTTCCTGCTTCAAGGAATATAAGACCGTATATTGTTGCCTGTGGATTAAGTGTTATCGGATATCTCAGTTCCATTGTCATTTTTGAATAGACATTACCTAATGGTGCGCCGGTTTCGGGGTCAAGCGGTGTAAGGGAACCAACTCCTCCTCTGCCGGAAGAATAACCTCTCAGGGATATTATCTCCCTTCCATAGAAGCTGTAACCGGTCATTCCGTCCCCGCCTACAGAGAAGTTCTCGAAAGGTGACGGTCCTATGTCCTTGTTGTAATGACCGAGGTAGCCAAATGAAAAACGGGTATTCAGAACCAGCTTATCTCCAGGATCCAGAGGGAAATAATAATCAGCTTTAAATATCCATTTATGAAACTCTATCCATTTGTATTTAACCTGGTCAGGGACGTCTGTCATATCTTTCCCGCTTATAATGGAGTAAGGTGGAGTTACCTGAACTGACAGTGAGAATGAGGATCCGCTCCTTGGATAAATGAGGTTAGGACTTGTTGAGAACCTTTGAATTCTTCCTGTAAGGCTCAGCAGGTTCGACTCGCCGTTCTGAAAAAGGAACGACATAACAGAATAGTTGTTAAGATTATATTTCTGATAACTTAGCTCTCCGTATATTGAGAAAAAGTCATCGGGCCAGTCTAGTCTCTTACCCAGTCCTATTGAAGCCCCATCGATTATCATTGACTGGTAACCGTCATCAGTTTTCTTCTTGTTGTTGGTAAGCTTCGACCTGTAGAGTGATACCGAAAATGTATTTGGTTTCTTGCCGCCAAGCCATGGTTCGACAAATGAAACATTATATGATTGATAGACACGCCCGTTCGACTGGGCTCTTATACTCAGCGATTGTCCGTCACCTGACGGATAGGGCCTCCACTCATTCAATTTGAAGAAGTTCCTCATCGCAAAATTATTGAACCTTACCCCTATAGTACCCACAAGCATACCTGCCCCCCAGCCTCCTGATATTTCAAACTGGTCATTTGCCTTCTCCTCAAGCTTATAAAGAAGATCCACTGTGCCATTTACAGGATCAGAAAGAGGTGTGGGATTGATCTTCTCGGGATCAAAATGGCCAAGAACACCAAGCTGACGTATAGATCTTATAATCTTTTCCTTACTGAAAAGGTCCCCCGGGAGGGTATAGAGTTCACGCCGGGCAACATGCTCGTTGGTGCGTATGTTCCCCGCAATAATTATATCATTTAAATAGGCCTGTTCGCCCTCATATATTCTGATTTCCAAATCAATAGAATCACCTTCAACCTTGGCCTCAACGGGAACGATCTGTGAAAACAGATAACCATAATCAAGATAGAGATTATTCACAGCATCCTGAGCTCCGCCTGCACCTGTAAGCCTGTCAAGAATAAGTGACTGATTATATACTGATCCTTTCTCCACATTAAACCTCCTGTCCAGATCCTCTTTCCTGTACACGCTGTTTCCTATCCAGTTCACACTCCTCAGATAGTACTGATCTCCCTCATCAATCTTGATTAACAGTCCGATACGGTCATCGGATATTTTGTAAAGCGAATCGGAGAGAATAGTAAAATCCCTGAATCCATTATCATTATAGAATGTAATAAGTGCTTCCTTGTCTTCTGAAAATTTCTCATCAATAAATTTCGAAGGTTTGAAGAAGTTCAGGTTCTTTTTCTTTGTTCCCTTCATCTTCCGGCGAAGTTTCTTGTCTTCAAAATTTTCGTTGCCCACGAAGGTGAATTCTTCAATTTTCACCTTCTCTTGTTTATCTACATTGATAATAAGGATAACATTGTTAGGCTGATCGGGATCATCTTTCTGCACATATTCAACAGTTGTGTTCAGGAATCCCTTTTCGATATAATGATCCTTTATGATCTTCGATGTTGTAGTCATAATATATGACGTAAGCTGGGATCCAACGGGAAGGTTTATTTTATCGAGAATATCCTGTGTTTCAGAAGGTCTTATTCCATTTATTTTGATCGATGAGATTCTTGGTCTCTCCTGGAGGTAAATATCAAAAAAAACCGTATCGTATTGTATTCTGTCTATTGATATCCTGACATCTGAGAAGAGTCCCTGTTCCCACAGTTTCTTCACAGCATTCGAAACGACCTCTCCAGGTATTGTAATCTTCTGCCCGATCCTAAGTCCTGATATCCCAATAAGTGCATTAATATCCAGGTACCTGATCCCCGAAACAGAGACACCACCCACAACATAATCCTCTTCTGTCATATAATCAAATATTTCCTGTGCTTCCTGTGAAAAGGCCGGAGTGCACAGTAGAATCAGGAATGGTGCTACAATAAATTTTTTAAACCTTCTTATCAACATTATTTCATTATTTTTCCAAAATCTGTTCACTTGTCTTTCCAAACCTTCTTTGCCGCTTCTGGAAATCAATTATAGCATCATAAAGATCATCCTTACCAAAATCAGGCCAAAGTTTCCTGGTAAAATATAATTCAGTATATGCCATCTGCCATAAAAGAAAATTACTTATCCTCAATTCACCGCTCGTTCTTATTAAAAGATCAGGATCAGGAATTCCGCTTGTATTAAGGTGTTTTTCGAACAGTGTTTCATTTATTTTTTCCGGATTTAACTTTTTGTTGTGTATTTCGAGGGCAATTTTTCTTACAGCCTCAGTTATTTCCCATCTGGAGCTATAGCTGAGTGCCACAATCAGGTTTAATCCAGTTGATCCTGCTGTAAGATTAATTGTTTCAAACAACCTGGTTTTTACATCTTCGGCAAGCCGGTTAACATCGCCGATAGCAGCCATCCTTATATTATTTTTTATCATTGTATCAGTCTCATTATTAAGAGACTGCACCATAATTCTCATCAGAGCGGAGACCTCGTCATCGGGTCTCTCCCAATTCTCTGTTGAAAAAGCATACAGAGTAAGGAATTTTATTTCAAGTTCAGCTGCAGCCTCTATAACATTTCTGACAGCTTCCACTCCCTTCTGATGTCCCAGTATCCTATTCATGCCATGCTGTGAAGCCCATCGTCCATTTCCGTCCATTATTATTGCTATATGGGCGGGCAGCTTATTCTTGTCTATTTTCTGTTTTACTGTCATAATTTATCGTTTCCACTTCCCGGTAACGTCATTATAAGTAGGGCATCCGGCGAGGGCATTATATATCTTCCATGTAAGTGCAACACCTGCAAATGAGTACCAGTCATTATTATGTAACCATGCAAAATCGGATGGGGCAACCATATCTTTAAGGCCGTCAAAGTTATCATAAAAAGTCTTACGAAAACCATATTCCACTTCAAGACCCATATTTTTATAAATATTGACCTTAAAACCTGCGGAGAATGGTATTACAGGCTGAATTGTAAAGGTCTCCGAATTAAGCACAGCCACCGCGACTCCTGCTGCGAGATAGGGTGAATAATCCCAGAATTTGCCCTGCGTGGTAAATGGAAGGAAATTGAATTCGAACTGAAGCCCTATTTCGCCTATTAATCCTGAAAATGAGCTGGCCCTGTTTAACTGAAAGTTGTTTTTAAAGTCAAGGTCATCGGCTCTTACTCCTCCGACAAATATATTACCTCTCAGTGCATGCCTGGGATGTAAGTTGTACCTGTAAAAAACTCCTGCGGCCGGAAGAGGCGAATACATAAGCCTGTTAGGATTTATATCGCCAAGGTAAGAGGAAATACCTGCAAAAACACCATAATCAGCATTACGCTGTCCTGCAGCAGTAACTGAAAGAAAAACAGATAAGAAGATCCAAGGTAATCGTTTCATCAAAACTGATCCTGCTCATTATCATCTGAATGAGGGCAATCCTGTTGGCCCTGTTTTCAGCTTATAGGTAACAGCAAAATTTAAAAAATAATAAACGTCATTTGCCTTGGAATATTGTGAAGTATAACCATCTAAATAATCGGTAAATGCATATCTTCCTCCCACCTCAATGCCAAAGTTGATATTGGGTGTAAAGATCAATGTTGCTCCCAGTCCTCCCGGAACGACGGCTGTAAAACCTCCTGTTTCCATACCATGTGTGATCAGGGCATCATTCCCCTTAACAGTATATGAGAGTCCTCCAATCCCTGCAAAAACATAAAAATCAAGTGATTTTATAAACTCGGATAAAAATGGCCCTTTACCGCTGACGAAAATATAGCTGTTTTCAGCCTGATTCTTTATGAAATAATATTCACCAATTACTGCCGGTTCAAAGATCGAGGTTGTGGCATCGAAATCCCTTTCCGTATTGGACCCTCTTTCATCATTTGCCCTCAGAAGTGCGTAGGTCAGACTCAATCTTATATTAATATCCCTGGTTATCCTGTATTTCAAATTTCCGTTTATGTTGAATCTTGTCTGGAGATATGTCAGGTCACGAAACCCCAGGATATTATCAGAATGTGAGAAGCCCCCTATATCTCCAAAGAATAACGAAGGGCCCACGCCTCCAACAAGCTCATATCTTCTCATCTTCCACAATTGTGCGTTTGAGACGGGAATAGCTATGCAGAAGATTAGTATAATAAAAATGCATCTTTTCATAACAAACTCAACTTATGTTGCTGATACAAATATAAGAATCTAATTATTAGGGTAAATAATAAAGTCTGAAAATAAATCATAAATATAGGTTCATAATAACAGTTCCACGCCATAGATTGGCTTATGACGGGCTTTTTTCAGTTACGTTTATCGACCCCCCACATCAGCCTGTTCCTCAGGGTGCTGTAAAAATCGGTACCCTTAAGCATCACTGTTTTCAGATTTGCTTCTGCTTTTTCGATCCGGACCTCACTTTTAATGGGTAATTTTTCATATCTGAAATCACATGTCACCAGGTACTCCTCCGACCTGGCTTCCATTATCATCTTCAGTCTGCTGTTGCCTGAAAGGACTATTGGTCTGATTGTAAGGTTATGGGGAGAAATAGGTGAAATTATAATGCTCTCATCATCAGGAGTGAGGATCGGTCCTCCCACACTCAGGTTATATGCTGTTGAACCCGTGGCAGTTGAGACAATCAGGCCATCAGCCCAATATGTATTCAGATAAACATCATCAACATAAACATTTATCGTAATCATACTTGTATTGGACTTTTGTATAGTAATTTCATTAAGAGCCGTGGCAGATTCTCCGTCAAAGAGTTTGTCAGGAACTGATATCCTGAGAAGAGACCGTTCAATTATCTCAAATTCATTTTTGCACAGCATGTCAAGTGAATTGCCGATCCCATCCCCGGGTATATTTGCCAGAAATCCCATTCTGCCTGTATTTACGCCTGCAACAGGTATTCCAAAGTCTTTTACCTTAAGTACTGTGTCGAGAAAGGTTCCATCACCTCCTACACTAAGAACCATGTCAGGGAGATCGGTTAAAGCAGAAAGTTTACTGAAATGTTCAATTTTTACCCCCTCATAATATGTAATTGGTCCTCCCGGGATTTGATAAAGCTGGATCATTATGCCTCTTTTGTGGCACTCATTGACCAGCTTTTGTACCCCATCTTTTGCTCTGGAGTTATTTTCCTTACTGAAAACAGCGACTCTGCGAAGCATAATCAATTACATATTAAGATACTTCATAAGAAGATCAAACCGTTCTGAATAAAACCTGTCGATTGAATCGTTGGTAGTAATCCAGGTTTTTACATCATAGTTATACCTTTCAAAGGTTTTAATAAGTGCAAGTAAATCGGTGGCGTTTACCTTCAGTGTCACCTCCAGCCTGGTTGATTCCCGGGGGGAGGTGATATACATACTCAGAACCTTTATGTTATTGCTTTCAACTATCTGTACAATCTGCGAGAGTGAATAATCCTGCTCTATAAGTTCGAGTACGAGAATCCCTCCCGGCTGGTCCATTGAGGACATGCCGGCAATGTAATGAACAAGGTCATTGGTAGTTATAACCCCCCTGTAGTGATTTTTGTTATTCAGAACCGGTACAACTGATAGCCTGAGCCGCGCTGCAAGGCCAATGACCTCAAAGAGATGCTGATCTTCGGTTACATATGGCTTTAACAATGTAAGTTCATGATTACCAATTGGTTCGTCCGGCTGATTTGTGTCATAAATATCAGTATCGGATATCAGTCCCAAAAAATCCTGATTGTTCACGATCGGCAGGTGTGATATCCGGAATATCTCCATCCAGTTAAGAGCCGTCTGCCCTGTATCCGATGTCTTAAGCGAAGGAATTATCTCAGATATCAAATCTTTAGCGGTCATTTTTGTTAATTTTCAACTAAATTAATAAAAAATTGCCAGTTCTTTTAATTTTGCATTACTAAAGGAATACGGATAAACAATACAATTATTATATGACAAAATTAAGTGTTAACATTAATAAGATTGCCACACTGCGTAATGCCAGAGGAGGTAACATCCCGAACGTACTGAGTGCTGCAATTAACTGCCAGGTATATGGCGCTGATGGCATAACTGTACATCCCAGGCCGGATGAAAGACATATAAGGTATAAAGATGTTCTTGAGATTAAACCGATTATCAAGACCGAATTCAATATTGAAGGAAATCCCTCCGATAGTTTTATTGATCTGGTCCTTTCGGTCAAACCTCAGCAGGTGACACTCGTTCCGGATAAACATGATGCAATAACTTCAAATGCAGGATGGGATACCCGAAAACACAGATCATTTCTTACCGATATTGTATCGACATTCAAAAATTCAGGAATAAGAACATCTCTGTTTGTTGACACTGAGACTGTTCATATTGAGAATGCCGCCCTGACCGGGACTGACAGGATCGAGCTCTATACAGAGCCCTATGCATCAGGTTTTAACAATGATGCGGTAAAGGCTGTTGCACCCTTCGTCAGGTCTGCCATTATTGCCAGGGAGGCCGGTCTTGGGGTCAATGCAGGTCATGACCTGAATCTTGACAATCTTGCTTATTTTAAAAAGAACATACCATGGCTCCTTGAGGTTTCGATAGGTCATGCTCTTATTTCAGATGCACTATATATGGGCCTTGAGAATACCATACAGATGTACAAAAGTCAGCTGACCGGTTAGATGCCCCATGAAACTGTTTTGCAGGAGATATGGAGAGGGTCCCCCTCTGGTTATTTTACACGGGTTATACGGGTCATCTGATAACTGGATGACTATTGCCAGGAATATCAGCAGCCATTACACTGTTTACCTGCCTGATCAGAGGAACCACGGCAAGTCTCCGCATGATGATGTGCATGATTATCAATCGATGAGCAACGATTTGTTTGAGCTTGCCACAGAGTACAAACTTGGGTCTTTTTTTCTTGCAGGTCACAGTATGGGAGGAAAAACAGCTGTAAACTTCGCGCTTAAGTGGCCCGGGATGATCAATGGCCTTGCAATCCTTGATATTTCACCTTTTACTGATTATGACTCTCTATCAGCCTCGCGCAACCAGCATAAAAATATCCTCAGCGTTATTCTGGAGACAGATATTGCAACAACTAAATCACGCAAAGAGATTGAAGAGCTCTTATCGGTAAGTATTTCTTCTGAAAAGGAAAGAAAGGTAATAATGAAGAATATACAAAGAGATGCTGATAAAAGGTTCTCCTGGAAGCTCAATGCTCAATCACTGTTGAAAAATCTTGATATGATCCTTGAGGGAATAAACCGTCAGGCAATTGATGATCTGAGGGTTACGGGTTTCCCTGTTATTTTTTTGAAAGGAGAAAAATCGGATTATCTTAATCCTGAAGATTACAGTTATATCATGAGATTGTTCCCTGCCGCAGAGTTCAGGGTTATCAGGAATGCCGGCCACTGGCTGCATGTTGATAATCCGGAGGCTGTTACTGAAACTCTTATTGGTCTTTTATACTAATGGGATACAATGGGGGGGTCAAAATGCAGTCACCGACTCAACCCTCTCATCCGGAACATCCGGAAGGTTCTTGAACCTGAGCAATATCCTTGCTATCGATAACACATCTTTTTCGCAGTATCTGACTATTCTGGCAATATCCTTTTCACCATAATATAGTCCGGCAACCATGCTGCCGTCAATATCATCCTTAGGTGACGGGATACCCAGTATTGAGGTCAGGAGATCGAGTGAAGTATAGTTTTTATAATCTCCGAATTTCCACAGGTCCATTGTATCAAGCAATTTTATTTCCCAGGGTTTTTTACCTGCATTATCAAGTATATCGGGTATCACAAGCCTGTTTATTATCATCCTCCGGGCAATATAGGGAAAGTCAAATTCCCTGCCGTTGTGAGCGCATAACAAAGCCTCTTTCCCTGATTTTGAGAATTTAACCAGTACATCTGAAAACTCCGATAAAAGAGTTTTTTCGTTATCCCCGTAAAAGGATTTGATCCTGAAGCTGAATGGATTTTTCTCATTGATAAAACCGACAGATATGCAGACAATCTTGCCAAACTCTGAATATATTCCTGCTCTTTCATAGACCTCTTCAGCTGATTGTTCGGGGGAACGGAAAAAACTTGATTTCTTTTCCCAGAGAACCTGTAATACCGGATCGAGTTTCTCAAATGAAGGAGCCTGAGGCACAGTTTCAATGTCAAGAAACATTATGTCTTCAACTTTAATATCATCAAGCATGGTTACTGTTTTTTATCTGAAGGTGTCTTTCAATAATTGTCACAAGTACTTCTATCCCAACCTGATTCTCTCCTCCCCCGGGAATAATGATGTCGGCATAACGCTTGGAGGGTTCAATGAACTGAAGATGAGATGGTTTGACGGTTTTATGGTATCTTTCAAGGACCATTTGTACATTACGGCCCCTTTCTTCTATGTCGCGCTGAATTACCCTTCCGAGGCGATCGTCGGCATCAGCATCCACAAAAACCTTTATGTCAAGCATATCTCGTAATCCGCTGTCACAGAGGATCAGTATCCCTTCGACCAGGACCACCATCGAAGGCTTTATTATAACAGAATCCGGAGACCTCAGGCATGTAAGGTATGAATAGATCGGCATATTAACCGGATTGCCTTTTTTTAGTTCCCGGAGATGGTTGATTAGCAGGCTGAACTCGACAGAATCGGGATGATCGAAATTGATTTTTTGTCTTTCCTCAAGCGGCAGGTGGCCATTATCCTTGTAATAAGCATCCTGTGGTATTACAACAACCTGTTCCTCAGGGAGCACTTCCATTAGCTTTCTGATCACGGTTGTTTTTCCCGAACCGGTGCCTCCAGCTATTCCAACTATAAGCATTTATTAGTACTTTTGTAATATTATTAACTATCAAAAATAATCAAAAGTTTGGAGTGAACTAACCCAACATCTACCCATGTCAAAATTATACCCGCTGAAATTTGAACCACTGCTTAAAGAGAAAGTCTGGGGAGGCAACAAGCTGGTGACCAGTTATCATAAAAAAGGTGATCCCGCACTTAAATATGGCGAAAGCTGGGAATTATCGGCTGTTTCTGACAATTTTTCAGTAGTTAGCAACGGTTTTCTTGCGGGAAATAATATTGAGGAACTAATTGAGGTTTATATGGGTGATCTGACCGGGGATGCTGTTTTTGAAAAATTCGGCAATGAATTTCCTCTCCTTATTAAGTTGATTGAAGCAAGGGAAGATCTTTCAATTCAGGTTCATCCAGGCGATGCAGTTGCAAGGGAAAGGCATAATGCCTACGGAAAAACAGAGATGTGGTATATTCTTGAGAGTGAAAAAAACTGCAGGATATATACAGGATTCAGGAACAATATCACCAAAGAAAAATATCTTGATGCATTAAGCGCCGGAGAAATGGCCGGACTTTTAAATGTTGAGAACCCGGCAGCAGGGGACGCTTTCTTCACACCTGCAGGCCGGATACATGCTATTGGAGCAGGCATCCTTTTGGCAGAAATACAACAGACTTCAGATATTACATACAGGATTTATGACTGGAACAGAACGGGAAATAACGAAAAGCCGAGAGAACTTCACACTGACCTGGCCCTTGATGTAATTGATTTTAAAACCTCAGGGGAAAGCAGAATAGTAAAAGAGCCCGTGCTGAACAGAACCATCAACTTAGTAAGTTGCGAATTCTTTACAACAAATGTGATAGACTTTAATAAACCTGTTATTAAAGATTATAACCTGTTTGATTCTTTTATGATATACATCTGTGTCGAAGGAGAGTTTATGATACGCTGGGATGGCAAATCCGAGCCAGTTTCCAAAGGAGAAACGGTCCTTCTTCCGGCAATGATAAAAGATATAGTACTGGAACCATTGATGGAATCCAGGATACTTGAAGTTTTTATAAACACAGTTCTGAATCAGTATTAATCAAATATTAGCGGCCATGAAAATATTACCATCTTCACTTATTATTATCATATCAATTATAATAATAAGCGGTTGTACCGGAAAAAGCCAGAGAAAAAGAGATTTAGCCTCTGAAGTTGATACAGTTACCGTTCCTGACACAGGATATACCGGTATTAAGCAGTACTTCAGCAATCAGCGCCTGCTCAAGGAGATCACATTCGAGAATGGAGTTCGCCATGGATTAATGAAAACATATTATCAGGGGGGCCAATTATATCAGACTTTCTGGTATGAAAACGGATTACGCGAAGATTCAGCAGCGTGGTATTACCTTGAGGGCCAGGTATTCAGGACTACTCCGTATAAGCATGATACTATAGACGGAATACAGAAACAGTATTACAGAATAGGTAAGATAAAAGCCAAAATCGGATACAACAAAGGACTGCGAACTCCCTTGCTGGAAGAGTATGATCAAAATGGAAGGCTTTTTAAAGATTATCCCGAAATCATTACTGATATCAGGGATGAATATAGTACAAAAGGTACATACAGGATTGGCCTTGAAATGTCAGATAAAACAGAAAAAGTCAAATTCTGCCAGGGAGAGTTTGCTAATGGCCGTTTTGATACCACTCAAATAAAGCGGCTGGAAACAGTAAATGGCAAAGCCTCACTTGAATTAAGAAAAACCGGGGAGTCCAAAAAAGCATATACCGGTATAATTGCAGAAATTGTTACGTTGTTCGGAAACCGGCATCTTATATATAAAAAAATAGATCTGCCTTATAATGATCTGAATTAGCTGGTGTACATGAAGATTCATTCGGCTTCCTATATAAAAAGCAGTCCGTCAATATTACATTGCCCGGCTCCTGTTATACCGGAGTATGGATTCATAGGACGCTCCAATACAGGTAAATCTTCACTTATCAATATGCTTACAGGCTGGTCGAAGCTGGCCAGAATCTCCGGGGAGCCAGGCAAAACCCGGACAATAAACCATTATCTCATCAATGACAAATGGTACCTCGTCGACCTGCCCGGCTACGGATATGCCAGGGTTCCGGCTGCCATGAGGGAAAAATGGATGAATGCCTCCAGGGAATATATTCTACAACGGGAGAACCTCGTAAGCCTTTTCGTAATGCTTGACTGCAGGCTCAAACCCCAAAAATCTGATATTGAATTCATGGAGTTCCTGGGACGAAACCAGGTCCCCTTTGCAAGGGTCTTCACCAAAACAGACAAAATTAACCGCACCGCTCTTGAAAAATCGGTGCAACTATATGATACCGAAATGCTTAAAAACTGGGAATATCTCCCTGTTACCTTTATTGCATCTGCCGTGAAGAAGACAGGTAGAGAGGAGATCCTCAACTTTATTGAAGAATCTTTGAACAAGTTATCAAAAGAGGCTTGAGATAAGCAGGAATAATTAATTTTGCAGATAACAATCATATTAGTAACAGCTAAAATTTGTACAGGACATGTTCGGAAAAGCACCCTTAAAAATCTTTTCATGCAGATCATCCAGGCAGCTCGCCGAGAAAATTACAGATAACCTGGGTATTGAACTCGGTAAAAGCTCTGTGACAAGCTTCAGTGACGGGGAATTTCAGCCCTGTTTCGATGAATCAGTCAGAGGTGACATGGTATTTATCATTCAGTCGACAAATCCTCCGGCAGACAATTTCTTTGAGCTTCTTCTTATGATCGATGCTGCAAAAAGGGCTTCTGCCTATAAAGTGATAGCTGTTATCCCATACTATGGTTTTGCCCGTCAGGACAGGAAGGATCGCCCCAGGGTATCGATCGGATCCAAGCTTTCCGCTGATCTTCTGAGTACTGCCGGAGTTGACAGGGTAATTACTATGGATCTCCATGCCGACCAGATACAGGGATTCTTCAATGTTCCTGTTGATCATCTTTTCGGTTCAGCAATATTTGCCCCATATATTGAAAACCTTAATCTGGATAACCTTACTATCTCAGCACCCGACATGGGCGGTTCAAAAAGAGCCAATGCCTATTCCCGTTACCTGCAGTCGGAAATGGTGCTGTGCTATAAACTCAGGAAAAAACCTAATGTCATTGAAGAGATGTCGATAATCGGTGACGTGAATGGAAAGAATGTTGTTATAATTGATGATATGGTTGATACAGCCAGTACTCTTGTACTGGCAGCAGATATGATGAAGGAAAGAGGAGCAAAAAGCATAAGGGCTTTAGCCACACATCCTATCCTTTCAGGCAATGCCATAGAACGTATTAACAACTCTGCCATCGAAGAGCTTGTCCTTACTGACTCGGTCCCGTTCATAAATAATTCAAAAAAAATAAAGGTTCTCTCAATAGCAGAAATCTTTGCCAAAACCATCGAGGCAGTCAATACCAATCAGTCGATCAGTACAAATTTTGTATTCTGATCTCTTTGTCATATATTTGCGTCCGATTTTTCAACGTGTAATGGGAGGTTATCTAAAAGATAACTTTGAGTAGCACAATAACATTCAATAAATGAAGACAATAGAAATCAAGGGATCACTCAGAAAAGAACTGGGTAAAAAGAATTCAAAACAACTCAGGAAAGCAGGAAATGTACCGTGTGTAATCTACGGAGATGAGAATAATATACATTTTTATACACATGAGAACAATTTCAAGAAACTTATTTATACGCATGAAGCTCATCTGGTAAAGCTTAATATTGACGATCAGGAATATAAAGCCGTCCTTCAAGATAAACAGTTTCATCCTGTTACTGACAGGTTATTGCATGCCGATTTTGTACAGATATCTGAAAACAAGCCTGTAATAATTGATATACCTGTAACTGTTACCGGCGAATCCGTGGGTGTCAAGGCAGGAGGTAAACTGACAATAAAGAGAAGACATCTGAAAGTTAAAGGAATGGCTAAAGACCTCCCTGAAGAACTTTTTGTAGATGTGACTGACCTCAAAATCCACAACTCTTTAAAAATCGGGGATCTTTCGTTTGATAATATAGAATTACTCGATTCGAAAATTGTAACAGTCGTTACGGTAGGCACAGCAAGGGTTGCACTGAAAACCGAAGAAGAGGAGGCAGCAGAAGCTGCTGCAGCCGCTGAAGCTGCTGAGGGAGAAGAAGCAGCTGCTGGAACTCCTGGTGACGAGGAGCATAAAGAACAGGACAGAGAAAAGGAAAAAGAGAAATAATCTAAATCATCGCTTTAATATTCAGGCACAATGAAATATCTTATAGTTGGCCTGGGAAATATTGGTGACGGGTATGCTGATACACGTCACAATATAGGATTCACAGTGCTGGATACCATGGCCGAGTCTTCAGGTGTTCTCTTTGCAGATAAACGCTACGGAGCTGTTTGCAGGTTAAAATATAAAGGCAGGGAATTCATCCTGCTCAAACCATCAACATTTATGAATCTCAGTGGTAATGCGGTAAGGTACTGGATGAAAAAGGAGAAGATCCCCATAAAGAATCTGCTTGTAATTGTTGATGATCTGGCCCTGCCGCCGGGAAGCATAAGGATGAGATCGAAAGGGGGTGACGGGGGACATAATGGTCTTGCGCACATTAATATTATCCTTGCAACAAACGAATACTCACGCATCAGAATAGGTATTGGCAACGGATTCCATAAGGGATCCCGGGTTAATTATGTCCTTGGAACCTGGACAGCTGAGGAAAAAAAAGTCATCGGGGAAAGAATATCTTTAGTGATCGAGATGATAAAGTCATTCGGGACAGTGGGCACTGAACTGACCATGACAACATTTAATAAATCAGGAAAGATCAATCCTGGTGAAAATAGCGGGTAAAGATCTCCTCTAAATCCATTCGTATGACTGATAATCTGCCTGTCAGAATTGATAAGTTTCTTTGGGCCACAAGGATTTTCAAGACCCGGAGCCAGGCTACTGAAGCCTGCAGGAAGGGAAGGATAATGATTAATGATAATGTGTCCAGACCTTCAAAAACTGTTGCAGGTGATGAGATACTGACAGTTAAAAAGCTCCCTGTAACATTTACCTACAGGGTAATCCGTCCGGTGGAAAATCGTGTTTCAGCAAAGTTCGTAATGAACTTCGTTGAGGATATTACACCTGAAAATGAAAAAAACAGACTTCTATTAAACCGGGTGGGATTCAACGGCTACAGAAAAAAAGGAAGCGGACGGCCAACGAAAAAAGAGAGAAGGATAATTGACCGGTGGGCAAACGGTTCCAATGACGATTAAAATGGTAGTATAAAGACTTAAAAATTCAAAAATTCCTTCTTAAAACACCTGTCCCCGAAACACTCCAAGTGCATTTTTTTTTTAACTTGCGTATTTAACTTATAAATTCAAACCAGCTGTATACTTAAAGCTGATTTTCTGATTCAGGTATGGGCAGGGAAAATATTGAGAGGTACTCTATTGGATATGCAATAATAAAGGCTGTCTTCGGGTTCTGGCATAATAATATCTATTACAGAAGAGTAATTGTACTTGGACGTAATCACATTAATCCTGATCATCACCATATTTTTGCACCTAACCACCAGAATGCCCTTATGGATGCGCTTGCTGTTCTTTTTACCCAGAAAGGCCAGCTTATTTTTCTTGCTCGTGCCGATATATTTAAAAAGAAATTTATCGCATCCCTCATGTATTACTTTAAAATTTTGCCAGTTTACAGGATCAGGGATGGCTACAGTTCACTAAAAGAGAATGATGAAATATTTAACAAGACAATTGATGTACTGAGAAATAAGAACGGACTTGTAATTCTGCCGGAAGGCGACCATGCAGGTTTCAGGAGGCTCAGACAGCTTAAGAAAGGTATTTGCAGGATTGCATTCCAGTCCGAACAAGCCTCTGATTATAATCTTAATATAAGAATCATTCCAGTAGGCCTTGAATTCACTAATTATCACAGGTTCAGGCAGGTATTGACAGTTGTATATGGTAAGCCCATTGAGGTTTCTGAATATAATGATCTATATAATAATAGTCCTGAAAAAGCTCTGAATGAACTTAGAAGCAGACTTACTTCTGAAATGATGAGAATAATGGTACATATTAAGTCAGAGGAGGATTATGAGGCTATCGATGAACTCAGGAGCATAATAAACGGCCGTTTCAGTGATAATATAAGGTTCCCGAAATTATTCAGGGACCGTGTGCTGATTGAAAACCTGAACCGTTTAAATACAATTAATCAGCAGCTTTACCGGAAAATATGTTCTCTCAGCCTTGAGGTTAAAGAAAAAACAAAAGACCTGAATCTGACTTACAGGCTGCTGGAAAAAAAGAAAAATGTAGCGGGATGGCTTATAGCAGGATTAGTTGGTATTATAATCTCGTTCCCGCTTTATATTTATGGCTGTATTTTCACTCTTCCCTTTCTTACATTTCCACGTCTGCGGGCAAGTAAAATAAAGGATATACAGTTTCATGGCACCTTCATGTACGGAATCTCTATTGCACTTGCCCTGGTGATTCTCCCATTATACCTTGTCCTTTCATTTATAATTTTTTCACCCTGGTGGCTGGCTATCCTGGTTTTTCTTACTTTCCCGTTTTCAGGTCTGTTTGCATGGAATTATGCTATTTTATTTCGCCGTATCATTGGAGGTTTCAGGATCAGGGATTTTATTAGGAATAAGAATGGAGATTACCTGAACCTCAAAAAAAATCATAACGAACTATTAAACCTGGTTACAACCATAAAGTGAAAAAAAAGGAGGAAATACTATCCGGGAAAACAGCCTGGATAACGGGGGCATCGTCAGGTATCGGGGAAGCCTTGGTTTATGAGTTTATCAGCAAGGGAGCAACCGTCATAATCTCTTCAAATGATATTCCAGGTCTTGAAAGAGTAAAAAAAGCATGCGGGGAGAGATCTTCAAAAGTCATATGTGCTCCTTTTGACCTGTCAGATACTTCAGGTATTGCAAACCTTGTAGAGCAGCAGATGAAGAGTGTCAGCAGATTAGATTACCTTCTCAACATCGGAGGTTTAAGCCAGAGGGCACGTATTGATGAAACACCGCTCTGGCTCGACAGAAAAATATTTGAGGTCAATTATTTCGGAACAATTGCACTGACAAAAGCCGTACTGCCATATATGATACACCAGAAGTCAGGACATATTGTTGCAACAAGCAGTATATCAGGAAGATTCGGGTTCCCGCTTCGTTCAGCTTATTCTGCTTCAAAACAGGCACTGCACGGATTTTTCGAAACTCTTTTTCTTGAAAATAAACATAACAATATAAAAACATCCGTTCTTATTCCCGGAAGAGTAAGAACGAATATATCATATCATGCCCTTGATTCAGAAGGCAAAGAACACGGGAAAATGGACGAGGGTCTGTCAAAAGGAATAACACCACAAAAAGCAGCAAAAATAATTTTCAGGGGAATATTGAAAAATAAAAGAGAAATTCTTGTGGGAAGAGGAGAACTTGTGATATTATATATCAGACGGATATGTCCCTGGCTCTTCTTCAGAATTGCAGATAAAATAAAATCAACCTAATTCAATTAAAATGGAAGGATATTCAATAGGCGGGATCCAGCAGATCGGTATCGGGGTTATAAATCTTAAAGAGGCCTGGAAATGGTATATTGATCAATTTGGGATGGACTGCAGGATCTTCGAAGAAGAGGCAGCAGCGGAACTTATGCTGCCCTTTACAGGAGATTTGCCCAGGAACAGGCATGCTATTCTAACCTTAAACCTCCAGAGCGGAGGAGGCTTTGAAGTATGGCAGCACAAAGGAAGGGATCCGTTACAGAAAAAAGATGAGATAAAACTTGGAGATCTTGGTATCATTGCATGTAAAATGAAAGTAAAAAATATCAATGAAGCTTTAACTTTCTATAAAAAAAGAACTTCAGTCATACAGGGAGAACATTCACCGGATCCTTCCGGTAAAAAGAACTTCTTATTGAAGGATCCTTACGGAAATATTTTCCAGATGGTTGAAGGTAATAACTGGTTTATGAATGAGAACAAAATATCGGGGGGTACATATGGAGCCATCATTGGTGTTTCAGATATTGAAAAAGCCCGGGCAGTTTATTCCGATATCCTTGGTTATGATGTAGTTGCATATGATTCAACAGGTGTTTTCCCTGACTTTGCCGGACTTCCCGGCGGAGAAATTGTTCTCAGGAGGATACTGCTCAGAAGATCCGAACCGGTCAAGGGTCCCTTCAGCAGGGTATTAGGCAACAGCGAGATTGAGCTTATAAGTTCAGGTGAGCCGGGAAAGAAAATCTTTGAAGGCCGGTTATGGGGCGATCCCGGCTTTATACACATGTGCTTTGATATAGGCAACATGGATAAGCTGAGATCATACTGTGCGGAGAAGGGATTCCCTTTCAGAGTAGACAGCAAACGAAGCCATGAGGGACAGAGCTTCGATATGGGTGAAGCTGCCGGACATTTTGCATATATCGAAGATCCCGACGGTACACTGATCGAGTTTGTTGAGTCACATAAAGTACCTATTCTAAAAAAGTTTGGATGGTACCTTAACCTGAAGAAAAGAGATCCTGAAAAACCGCTGCCTGACTGGATCTTGAAGACTTTAAAGTTCTCGAGAGTCAAGATCTAATGGAAGGGGGATACAAAATCCCTCTGTGTCGCTCTGTGTCTCCTCAGTGGACCTCCGTGTAATGTTCTTAAATTTTTTCTGCTATTGCTTCCACTTCGCGGAAGACACGCATTATATTTCCACCCCATATCTTTTCTAGCTCACCCTTTGTATAACCACGTCTTAATAATTCTATAGTAATATTTTTCATCTCGGCTACCGTTTTGCAGCCGTCAACTCCTCCCCCTCCATCAAAATCAGTGCCTATGCCAACATGGTCAATGCCGATGATCTGGACAACATGATCGATATGATCAACCACATCTGCCACCGTTGCCAGCTTCCTGTATTTATTATAGATCTCCCAACGTTCATTACGGTAGTCTTTTTTTTGATCTTCCGTCAATACTTTAAAGTCCCCATATTTATTTTTAAGCTCATCCATCCTGGATTCCAGTTCGGGATTAGGTTCAGGAGGCTTAATATAACTGCTTAGGATACATATCTGGATAACTCCTCCGTTGGACTTAAGAGACTTCAGCATTTCATCAGACAAATTTCTGGGACTTGAGCATAATGCCCGTGAAGATGAATGGGATGCAATTACCGGAGCCCCGGATGTATTCATTACATCATAGAACGACTCATCAGATATATGAGAAACATCTATCATCATTCCGATAAGGTTCATCTCCTTAACAACTTCTTCTCCAAAATTTGAAAGTCCGTTATGTTCTGGTCCCCTGGGATCTGTTGAAGAGTCACAAATATCGTTGTTTGATGAATGACAAAGAGTTATATATCTTGCTCCAAGATCATAATATTGTTTAATCCTGGATATATCTTTACCGACCGGATACCCGTTTTCAATTCCTATGAATGCCGATAATTTACCTTCCTTCTTAATTCTGTAAGCATCATCGGGAGACAAAGCGATCTCTGCCATTCCCGAATTTTTCTCAACATTTTCATGTATAGCTTTAAATATCCTGAGGGTTTGCTCATGGACCTCATTAAATGAGGAATCATCTCTTGGCCCCTGCCCTAAAAAGACCGCAAAGAATTCGGCATCAAGGCCTCCTTCTATCATTCTTGGAAAATCAACGCAGGCTCTGTCATGTTTTTCTCCGAGATCATAACCTGTCCGGATAATTTCAAGAGGTGTGTCACAATGAGTATCTACGGTAAGATACTGTTCATGTATCCTGTCTGCACGTCTTGACAGCTGTTTCTCGCTGTTAACGCAGCCTGTCAGGAAAATTATGGCAAAAAAAGCAATGTAAAATGTCCTCATCAGATCCCTGTTATTTTATTGCTGAAAGATAGGCAATTTGGTTATTCACGGTTCGGACAATATGTTGATTTAACACTATTTAACAATGTAAAGCCCCCGTCCGCCGGTTGGCGGACTGGGGCAGCCATGAAAAGAATGGAAAAATTACTTTTGGATAATTACATATTACAATTTTGTTCCTTTTAAGAATAATTCAATAAGTGACTATTGAACTTCAGAAAAGTCACGAATGTGACTTAATTTATCTTTACCCCCGGCTACGCCGGGGGCTTAAATCCGGCATACATTTTAAAGCCCTGAAGGGGTTTAATAAAGTTGGTTTCATGATGTAATTTTCATAACTTGGCTTTTTCTCGCTGTATTATTAACCTAAATCTTGTAATATGTCAAGTTATCGTCAACTTTACTATCACATTGTGTTCAGAACAAAACACAGTCTTCCAACTATCAGGCAGGAAAATGTAAAACAACTTTATGCCTATATTGCAGGCATAATAAAACATAAAAACTGTTATTTATACTGGATCAATGGCACTGAAAATCATCTCCATTTGTTAACCGATATTCATCCTTCAGTGGCAGTAGCCGAATTTATGAGGGATGTAAAGGTGGCGTCATCAATATGGATGAAAAATAGTGGATTCTTTCCTGCTTTCAGAGGATGGGCTGACGGGTATGGAGCTTTTACCTGTTCTTATTTTAATATTGAAAGATTGATTGATTATATAAAGAATCAGCAGGAGCATCACATGAAAGTTACATTTGAAGGAGAGTACAGGAAATTATTGCTGGAGTCTGGTATAAAGATTGATGAGAGGTATTTTCCATAGTTTACATATTCAGCTCCTTCAGAGCCGTTTATGTATAAAAATATGCTTCCAACTAATTTACCATCCCAGATCCATACAAAGCAAAAAGCCCCTGACTGTAAATGTCAGGGGCAGCCATGAAAAGAATGGAAAAAATTGCTTTTGGACAGTAAAAAGCAACCTATTTGTATTTTTTCTTTGGAGTTCTTCACCTTTATGGCGGATTCAAAGAAAGCCACGGAAGTGGCTTAACGTGAATAACCCCCGGCTTCAGCCAGGGGTAGTGCGTACTCTCTCGAATATAAGCCCCAGAGGGGCTTAACAACCTCATATTCAGCTCCTTCGGAGCTGTATTTTACGTATCGCCATCTTACCCCCGGTTGTCACCGGGGGTTATTCAAGTTTGGCTCTTTCAGAGCCGGATATGTAAAGAATCATCTATTCTAGCCATTATAAAATCTTAAGTATATAAAAGCAAAGCCCCCGTCCGCCGGTTGGCGGTCAGGGGCAGCCATGAAAAGAATGGAAAAAATTGCTTTTGGACAGTAAAAGCATCTTCAAAGTCTTACGACTTTATATACGTTACTTAGTTTTCCTTTTATAAGTCTCAAAAAATAAATGCCTGAAGGCAGATCCTGCATACTGATCTGCTTTTCAAAAGTTGTTGCTTCAATAATATCATTTTTAACCAGCCTTCCATCCTGGCTGAGAAGCACCAGGTCAACTTCACCGTCAAGCGGTTTTTCAAAGCGTATATTAAGTATTTCACTAGCCGGATTGGGATAAATGGTGACATTAACCAGGATTTCGAGGTTTTCTTCAACTGTAGTCACAATAAGCTGCTGCTGAAACCCGTGGGTAAGGATTATAGTTGGATTCTCATCATCATCCTGGAAAGTCGGGATAATAGTCTCTCCCAGAGTCCAGCTTATAGAGACACCTGTAGCTTCATCATAACCTCCGGCGCTTGCTATTACCATAGGCTCCACTGTCTGTGCACAAACAGGCAGAATTAATGCAACGGCGATAAAGATCAGGAAATACCTCTTCATTGTTGGATTTTACGATCAGTCCTGGTACTTTTTGTAAAAATATATTAAAATCAAATAAAAACCAATAATATTTTGCTCATTTTCATAAGCGGCCGGAAAAAATGGATGAATTGCTGTTTTAAAGTGGTGAACATCCCAAAGATTAAAAAAGAATTCAGAAAATAAATCCGGGAGTTACATCTTATATTAATTTTATGGATTTACTTACTATGACTGCAGGAAAAGAACCACGGCACCGGATAGTTCCGGTATTACTTTCCGTTTCAGGCGGAGTTCTTGCCGCACTGGCCTGGACAAACTGGTTCCCGGGGCTTATCCTGCTTGTTGCATTCATCCCTTTTCTTATCCTTGAAAACTATCTTTTTGAGAATCAGCATAGATATAATCCTTATGCCTTCTTTAATTATGCCCTGCCCGGCATTATCATATTCAATATCCTGACCCTTGAATGGGTAAGGGCGGCAAGTATCCCTGCCGTAATAACAGTGATACTTGGGATGTCATTCCTGATGGCTTTTATTATGTGGCTTGCACATATTATAAGGATACGGGCCGGGGGGATTACCGGTACATTGGCACTGGTCTCGTTCTGGCTCTCTTTTGAGTTCCTGACTCTTAATTTTATCATCCTTTCGCCGTGGATAAACCTGGGTAACGGCCTTGCCAAAGATATCCCATTCATCCAGTGGTATGAACTGACAGGTACTGCAGGAGGAACATTATGGATACTTTCCTCGAATCTGTTTCTGTCGCTGTTCATCATACAAAAAGCCCCCCGCAAGAAACTATACTTATATATATGGTTGTTAATGATTTTTATACCTTCAGCTTTTTCAGTGACCAGGTATTATACGATCAGCGAGAACAAATCAGCAATGGAAGAAGTATTGATCATCCAGCCAAATATTGATCCATTTACCGAAAAATTCGAAATACCCTTCGAAGAACAGCTGAGTAAAACCCTGAAAATGGCAGAAGCATCTGTTTCGGATAATACTAAATGGATGCTGACTCCTGAGACAACAGTGGATGATCCTGTAAATGAGGATGATATGGATACAAATAAATATATACTCGCACTCAGGGAATTTGCAGGTCAACATCCGGAAATAAGCATAGTCTCAGGTCTTGTCAGCTACCGGTTATATCCTGCAGCAGAAGAACCTCCTTCTGCTTCGGCAAGAAAAATAGACTCTTCGGGGTATTATTACGATCATTTCAATTCTGCATTTCTTATTGATTCGGGGGGCGTAAAAGGGATCTACCATAAATCGAAACTGGTGCCAGGAATTGAAATGCAGTTCTCAGCCGGACTTGGAAAGCTGATTAACAGTATTGTACCCTATCTTGGAGGGACAAAATGGGGCTACGGCATCCAGGAAGAAAGAACCTGTTTTACACATCCTTTAACAGGTAAGCTTGCAGCCCCGATAATATGTTATGAATCTGTCTTTGGGAATTATGTTGCTGAATATGTAAGAAACGGAGCAGAAGCGTTATTTATAATCACAAATGATGGGTGGTGGAAGAACACCTGCGGGTATAAACAACACCTGGAATATGCATCAATAAGAGCAATTGAAACACGAAGGCCTGTTGCCAGGGCAGCAAACACAGGGATATCATGCTTTATTGATATTCGCGGTAAACGGACATATGAAACACAATGGTGGACCGAAACAGTTATAAAGGGTGAAATAAGTTTTGAAACAAACCTTACACCCTACGTCAGGTATGGAGATGTAATAATGAAACTTTCTGCCGTGATAAGCGTATTATTACTGGCTTATGTTTTTATTGTACTCCCCATAAGAAAGAAAAATATGGTTCCCTCATCAAAATAGTGCAACTGTTAAATTATCAATTTGTCTTTATAAACAGGTAAACAATAAAAGTGGACCGGTCAGACAGAAATATTCATGCTCCTCTTATTGAGGAATGTAAAAAAGGAAATAATAAGGCACAATTCAGGCTTTATAACCAGTATTCAAAGGCAATGTTTAATCTTGCATACAGAATGATGAATAACAGGGAAGATGCAGAAGATATGCTGCAGGAAACATTCACGGAATGCTTCAGGAATATCGGAACATTCAGGTTTGAATCAACATTCGGAGCATGGCTGAAGAGAATTTTATTAAACCGGTGCATCAACCAGATAAGGAAGAAAAAGGCCGAGCTTGTATATTACGATAACCTGCCCGCGGCAGCAAGCGAGGAAGAAGAGGAGATAATTTATGATACAGATATAATTTTCAAGGGTATAGAACAGCTTCCAAATGGTTACAGGATAGTACTGACCCTCTATCTGCTTGAGGGTTACGATCATACAGAGATATCACAGATTATGGGGATATCCGAATCCACTTCAAAATCTCAGTATTCGCGTGCAAAAGAAAAACTAAGAAACATACTGGTAAAAAATATGAACTATGGACAGACTGGAAGAATATATCAGTAAAAAAAGGGAGGAACTCGACAGGTACACCCCCTCAGATAAGGTCTGGAAGGGAATAAGGAAAAATATAAACAACAGAAGACCTGATCTCATATTATGGCTTTCAGCTGCAGCCATGATCGTAGTAATACTGACCACGGCTGTCCTTTTCTACGTAGGAAAAGAGAGGGAAAACTACGTACTGAACAGAAGAGATGCTGATATCCTTCTCATGAAAGCAAATCCCGAACTGATCGAGAGCGAAATATATTACAACAACCTGATTCACGATCTTTATATACAAGCAACTCCTTTACTTACAAGTAATCCTGATATTGAGAAAGAACTAATAAATGACATGTCACAGCTCGATAGCATTTGTGCAGATATTAAAAAGGATCTCAGGGATAATGTTGCCAATCAGGAGGTTGTTGAAGCTCTGATAAATAATTACAGGATAAAAATCCGCATCCTGGAAGATATGCTCAACACCTTAAAACAAGATGAAAACAGTGAGGAAAAAACAACAAGCCATGCACTATAGATCATTCACAGCAATACTAATATTAGTGTTTTCTGCTGAACTGCTGTCAGCTCAGACATTCTCTGAAAAGAAGACATACATGAAGAGTATGCCCGTAAACAGGGAGATGACTCTTGAAGTAGACAATAAATACGGGACCATCCAAATAACTTCATGGAACGAGGATTCTGTCATGATAAGAGCTGAAGTTGAAGCTTATGCCTCCGATCATAACAGGCTGGATAAAATGTTCCGCGGAGTTGATGTAAATATTACCGGATCAAGTTTCCTGATACGGGCGCAAACCAGTTTTACACAGAATATAAGCATGCTTTTCGAAAGCTTTAAGGGATTGACCAGCAAGTTTATTCCATATGAATCAAAGCTCGAGATCAACTATTTTATAAACGCTCCTGAATACTTGGATATGAGGATCACAAACAGGTACGGTGATGTATATATGGAAAACAATACAGGTATCCTGACACTAAACCTTTCAAACGGAGCATTTAAAGCCAATTCCCTTAATGAAACAAACGGGGCCGAGCTTCTGTTTTGTGATGCCACAATAAATAAAATAGTTAAGGGCCGGTTAAATGTATCATTCTCTGAAGTTGAAATAGATGAATCGCAGGATCTCAATATCACATCCATATCTTCAAAATTCAACCTCGAAAGAGCAGGAACAATACGAACCGAATCAAGGAGAGATAAGTTTTACATAGGAATAGCAGGTTCATTAAAAGGTGACTCCTATTTCTCCGATTTCCGGATCGAGGAGGTTCAAAGAGAGATCAACATGGATACAAAATACGGAGACCTCGATGTGGATTTTATTAGCAAAAAAATAGAAATGATAACAATAAATTCAGATTTTACGGATGTAAGCCTTACTTTCGATCCCTCAGTCTCTTATAGCCTGGATATCAGACATTTAAACGCATTCCTTGTGCTGCCTGACGGAATTGTCAAAGTTGAAGAGAAAACCCTGAATGAGGAGAGGAAGGAATATATGACATATGGCACTGTAGGCCGCAATCCGGGTAATATTAAAGTAATGATCGATGCAACAAGAGGTAATATTTATATAAAATAACCGGGTCAGGTAGAATAATCAATTATAAATAATTTACACATGAAAAGAATCGTTCTATTAATCATAACTGCTGCCCTGCTGTTTCAAAATGATGTTTTCAGTCAGTATTCAACGAGACAAGCAGGAGTCAGGACCGGTGTCAGAAGCGGTTTGTTCTTTCAGGTTACTTCCGAAGCCGGTAATGCAGAAATAGGTTATAATGCTATGCTTGGATTTAATAACAGCGGGATCCAGGTAACAGGACTCCGGATAATCTACGAAAAGGCCCTTTCTGATATTTCTCCTGATCTTTTTTTTGCATGGGGATATGGAGGTCATGCCGGATTTATTGTCACTGATCATATCGGCTATTTTGGAGAGACCTACTATTTTCAGGGGGAAAGGTTTTGTCCTGTATTTGGTGCCGACGGCTGGCTTGGCGCCGAGTACAGGTTCTATGGTATCCCTTTAATAATAGGGCTTAACATCAAGCCTTTTGTTGAACTTACCATTCCTGCCTTTGTCAGGCTGATGCCAGGCGATATAGGCATATCGGTCTCATATGTTTTCTAGAAATCAAAAGATTAAAAGCTATACAACATGAAAAAAAGATTCACTATTGCGGCATTACTGATTCTCGTATCGGTGGTAACATTTGCACAGGATCCGGAATTCGAGTACTATAAAAATAAAGAGATAAAAACCCTGCTTGGCAGGAACAGGGTCGGAGGCGGTTATGGCTCATTTACAACAGGATACACAGTTATTGATGATAAGCATGCTGTACTTTTCGGCGGTCGTTTTTCATGGCTGCCAAGCCGTTCAATGGGTGTGGGAATAGGCGCTACAGGCTTTATAAACGAATTCCATTATGAGTCTTCACTCGATATGGATATTTTCCTGACCGGAGGTTATGGGGGTATTTATATTGAGCCGATAGTTTTCCCGCGTTGGCCCGTGCATATGTCATTTCCTGTATTGCTTGGAGCAGGAGGCATATCTTTTGTTTCCAGAGACGGAGAGTTATATGAGAACTTCATTGAGGATTCGAAAGCGTTCCTGCTGATTGAACCTTCAGCAGAACTTGAACTTAACCTTACAAGATACTTCCGGCTTGCCTTTGGTGCATCATACAGGATCCCAACACAGTTTGATGTGGGACTGCCGGGGATGTACACAATAGATGTCGAGTCGCTCAGATCGATGAGCTATACGGTTACATTGAAGTTCGGGAAATTCTAGTTATTAAAGAGCCTCACTCCTTCGTCGAGCCAGTTTTTGTATTCCCCGATATCAAAGTTTGTAGGCATCGGGCTGTTCAGGGGATTCCCTTCATGATCGGTAATTACATAAAGGGGAAGGGCGTTGGTTTTGTATTTCGATATCTCAATATCCTCATTGATCTTACCTATTGTCTTTTTAACCTTTCCGTCAACTGCAGATGTTATCCATTCATTATCAGGAAGTTGGGTTCTGTCGTCTGCGTATAGCGAAATGATAACAAAATTATCCCTGAGTCTCTGTAGTATCTCCGGATTGGACCACACCTTTGCTTCCATCACTTTACAATTAGCACAGGCATGTCCTTTAAAATCTATAAGGGCCGGTTTTAACTGTTCCTTTGCACAAGCTAATCCCTGTTCATATTCAAAATATCCGGTTAGTCCTAACGGCATGTTAAACAGGTCCTCATATTTTGGTTCCGAACAGAGCTCGCTTGCAGCCGAAATACTAAATACCGGAGAGGGAACTGTCTCATTCTCCCTGATTACCTGCCTTTTATAAAACCATGATGTCTCCTGGGGAGGCAGAAAGCCTGATATACTTTTTAGCGGAGCACCAAAAAGGCCTGTTACCAGGTATAACATAAATGAAAATACTGCAATTATAAGGAAGAGCCTGAAGGTTCCAACGTGTTGAAGATCACTGTCGTGTGCGAATTTTATTTTACCCAGAAGGTAAAGCCCGAGCAGGGCAAAAAGAACAATCCATATACTCAGGAAGACATCTCTTGAAATGATTCCTATAGAATAGACACTGTCTATAGTCATGAGGAATTTCATGCTGAAGATGAGCATTATGAATCCAAGGACAACTTTTATTGAGTTAAGCCATCCGCCTGATTTAGGCATTTTGCTTACTATAGAGGGAAAAAGGGCAAACAGAGTAAATGGAAGTGCAAATGCCAGGCCGAATCCAAACATTCCCAATGTAGGTTTCAGAACATCACCACTGGCAGCCTCCACAAGAAGAGCGCCTACTATGGGACCCGTACATGAGAAAGAGACAATTACGGTTGTCAGACCCATGAAAAAGGTTGCCAGCAAACCTCCTTTATCGACTTTTGAATCTGCACCTGTTACCCATTTGTTTGGAAGGACTATTTCGAAAGCCCCGAAGAATGATATTGCAAAAAGAAGGAATAATGCAAAGAAGATGGTATTTGGTATCCAGTGAGTACTCAGTGTATTTGCGAATCCTGCTCCTGCACTTGTCAGTGATACAATGATCCCGAGTGAAGTATAGATCAGGACTATTGAAATTCCAAATATTATTGCCTTTAGAACAGATTTAGGCCTATGTTCCGATCTTTGTGAAAAGAATGCAACCGTCATGGGTATCATTGGGAAAACACATGGGGTCAATATTCCGGCAAATCCCGCAACAAGTGAAAGGATAAAAAAACTAAGCAGCCCTTTTCTGCCATCCGTCTGGCCAACAGTATTGGTCAATGTAATCTCTTGTTTTACAGCAGTATCATGAATTTTAATTTCAAATGCCACATCTTTTGGAGGAGAGCATGTCATATTATTACATGCCATATAATTAACCTCACCTGTAACTGTAAATGAAGAGGAATTGGCTGTTATCTGCTGCCTGAATTCGGCTTTATCGCTGAATGATTTTATCGTGAAACCAAAAGCCTCATCAAAAAGTTCTTCGGATTCAACGGCTTCCCAGGGTTGTCCGGTAAATGAGAAATCGTTTATAGTATCGAAGCTGATTGAGGTTGGGATAGGTCCTCCTACCGGAATATCCATGGAATAGATGTGGGATCCTTTTTCAATGGTAGCAGTAAAGATCAGCTCATAAAGGTTATCTCCCTTTTTCTCATATCCAAAGTCCCATATGACCGGGTCGAATATCTGGGCCTTCAGGTTTAATGCCAGGAAAATGGCGGTGATAAGCAGTAAATTCCTTTTGAACATGTTATTGTCTATTAGCGATTTCAAAAATAATAAACATATAACAATAATAGAGTGAAAATGTTATGAGGGTTTCACAAATAAGATCAGGTAAGGTCGACCTCATTGCCATACCTGTCGAAGAAATGGTATTCAAGCATATGATATGACGTAACAGCCTGCACTTTGAGGTTAATGCTGTATTTAAAGTTCCATTTAAGACAACCAGAGAATAATCCTTTTTTCAGGAATGCCGCAACGAATGGATGAACATTAAGTACCAGCCGTCTTGTTTTTATTTTTCCGACAATAAAAGCGAGGCTTCTTTCGAGCTCATCGGTAAACAGTATGGTTGGTTTTGTTTTTCCTGTACCCTGGCAGGCGGGACATTTTTCACTTGTGACAATATTCATTTCCGGCCGCACTCTTTGTCTTGTTATCTGCATTATGCCGAATTTCGTCAGTGGCAGGATATTGTGTTTTGTTCTGTCGCCCGACATCAGTTCCTTCATCTTGTCAAAAAGGACCTGCTTGTTGTCGTTTGATTGCATATCGATGAAATCGATAACAATAATACCACCCATATCTCTCAGCCGAAGCTGTCGTGCGATCTCTTTTGCAGCTTCTATGTTGACCTCCAGCGCATTAGCCTCCTGGTCGTTACCCGTTCTGGAGCGGTTGCCGCTGTTAACATCAATAACATGAAGAGCCTCTGTATGTTCTATGATAAGATAAGCTCCATGTTTAAAAGAGATTGTTCTGCCAAAAAGAGATTTTATCTGTTTATTGACCTCAAAGTGATCAAATATCGGCAGGCTTCCTTTATATAGTTTTACTATTTTAGACTTTTCCGGTGCTATTTCCCTGATATACCTCCGGATATCCTCAGCAAGTGACGGATCGTTAATATGAATGCTGTTAAAAGTAACATTAAGCATGTCACGCAGAATGGTGGTTGTCCTGTTCATCTCTCCGATGAAGAGCCTTGGGGTTTTTATATCTTTCTTCAGGGAATAAAAAGATGATTCCCATTTTCGCACCAGTTCACGCAATTCAGCATCGAGGACAGCAACTTTTTTCCCTTCGGCAACAGTTCTGACTATAATACCGTAATTTCTGGGCTTGATGCTCTGAAGAAGTGTTTTGAGGCGGTTTTTTTCTTCTATCGATTCAATTTTTGTTGACACTGATACCTTGTCAGAATAGGGTATCAGGACCAGGTTTCTTCCGGCAAGGGATATTTCGGACGATAATCTTGGACCTTTTGTTGAAATAGGCTCTTTGGTAATCTGGACAATTACTGTTTGTCCCTGGGTAAGAACATCATTAATTTTCCCGTCTTTATCGATATCCTGTTCGGGTTTGAACTTATGAACAGGAACCACCCTACCCTGCCTTTGCAAAGCTGTCAGGTAGTATTTTTGCTGTGTGCGGAACTGAGCACCCAGATCGAGGTAATGGAGAAATGCATCGCGTTCGTAACCGACATTAATAAACGCAGCATTCAGTCCGGGCATTATCTTTTTTACCTTTCCCAGGTATATGTCCCCGACTGAAAACTTGATATTTCTTTTTTCCTTGTTTAGTTCGATTAACTGCTTGTCTTCCAACAAAGCCAAAGAAACCTCGGAATCATTTACATCAATAATCAGATCCTTGCTTGTCACTTCCTGTTTTGACCTGAGTTAATTTCTTGCCAGCTATTCTCAACTTCCACATAAAATAAACCTAAAGATCACAGGACCTTTAGGTTTAATATACTCTATCATTACGACCACCCTATGATCTGCTACTTCTTCTTATGTCTGTTCTTCCGTAAACGTTTCTTGCGTTTATGGGTGGACATCTTATGCCGTTTTCTTTTTTTACCGCTTGGCATTGAGAATTACTTCTTAACGTGAGATTTCACCTTGTTGATGAAAGATTTAGCCGGTTTAAAAGCAGGAATATTATGGGCAGGAATTATAATCGTGGTATTTTTTGAGATATTCCTTGCAGTTTTCTTTGCTCTTTTCTTAACTATAAAGCTTCCGAAACCTCTTAGGTAAACATTATTACCAGTTACCATCGAATGTTTTATGGTTTCCATTAAAGCTTCTACAGATTTCTGTACAGTTACCTTTTCAATACCAGTGTTCTTGGCAATTTCATTAACAATGTCTGCTTTAGTCATTTTTCTAGAATTTTAAAATTCAACAAATTATTTTGATTATTCATTTTTCCAACCCTGCAAATATAAAAATATTATTTATTTAAATTGAAACAGTTACATAATAAAATTATTTTTTTGACATTTATTATTGCCTTAATTACAATGAAATAGAAAAATGACGATTTTCCCTTGATTGTCTGTCGCGGTTTTTTTGTTAACTTTGCATTCTATTGTTAGATTATTTAATAACTATTATAACTACATGTCAATCAATAAGGTTTTACTAGTAGGCAATGTCGGGAAGGACCCTGTTGTAAGGTATTTCGACAAAGGTGTTGCAAAAGCGACTTTCCCTCTGGCCACAAGCGAGACATATACCAACCAGCAAGGGGAAACAATTACATCAACGGAATGGCATAATATAGTGCTCTGGCGTGCCCTGGCTGAAGTAGTCGAGAAAACGGTCAAAAAGGGAACACAAGTTTATGTGGTCGGGAAAATAAAAACGCGATCATATGTCGATAAAGAAGGGAACAATAAATATATTACCGAGATCCTGGCTGATACCATGATGGTAATTGAAAAAAAACCCACACAGAGTAGTTATTCAGGACAATCAGATGTTTCCAAGAGTGATTCTCAGACAGATCGGGGTACTTCTTCCGGAGTTAATGAACCTGATTCCAATTATAATACATCAGGTAACAACAAGGAGAAAAGTGCTGTAAGTAACAATCAGCCGGAACAGGACGAGAACTCACAAAATGAGGATGACCTTCCTTTTTAAAATAGTCTAAAGTAAAAGTGATTCAGTTGGAATCTGGATATTCATATTCAGTATTGGAATCTCTTGCAGGGATAATCGTATATGCTCCCGATTATAAAATAATAATTGGGTTCGTGGTGCTTGCAGTCCTTCTTTTCGGTTCAGCACTTTTTTCAGGATCAGAAGTGGCATATTTCTCTTTAAGTCCCGAGGATCTTGAAAAATTCAGAAATGACAACAGGAAAAAAGCACAGACTGTCCTTAAATTATACAGTATTCCGGAGAGACTTTTAAGTACAATTCTTATTGGTAACAATACCATTAATGTTGCAATTGTATTGCTTGCTGCATTCATTAGTTTAAGGTTATTTGATGTCAGCGCAAGTCCGGTTCTCGGGTTCCTGCTTGAAGCTGTCGCAATCACCTTCCTTTTACTTTTATTCGGGGAGATACTACCTAAGGTTTATGCATCAAGAAATAATGCGGAGGTAGCACTACTAATGGCATTTCCGCTTTCTGCAGCTGAAAAGATATTCCATCCGATAGCTTCTCTTCTGATGCGTTCCACCTCGGTGGTAAAAAAGAGGGCCGGGAAACGCCGGGCAAAACTAAGTATGGATGACCTTTCTGATGCACTGGAGCTTACCTCAGATGATTTAATGGAGGACGAAAAGATCCTTAAAGGGATCCTTAATTTTGGCAATATCAATGTAAGTGCAATAATGTGCTCCAGGATTGACGTTACAGCCGTTGATATCAAACTGGGATTCAATGAGGTGATCCCTTTGATAATTAACTCGGGATTCTCCAGGATACCTGCTTATTCAGAGTCATTCGACAATGTAAAAGGGATACTGTATGCAAAAGATGTACTCCCGTATATCAATAATCCGGGCTCTTTTAAGTGGCAGACTCTCCTGCGGCCTCCATACTTTGTCCCGGAAACCAAAAAAATCAACGACCTGCTCAAAGAGTTCCAGGTCAATAAGATACATATGGCCATAGTGATAGATGAATATGGAGGAACAGCCGGAATAATAGCCCTGGAAGATATCCTTGAAGAGATTGTTGGTGAAATAACCGACGAAAGTGACGATGAGGAGATTCTCTACAGAAAAATCGATGAAAAAACATATATTTTCGAAGGCAAGATACTGTTAAATGATCTGAATAAGATAGTCGGTTTCGAGGGCGATCCTTTTGAAAAGGGAAGAGGTGAATCAGAGACTCTTGCAGGCCTTATCCTCGAACTTACAGGTGAAATTCCAAAAAAAGGCCAGGTTGTTAACTATGAAGGATTTACATTCATTATTGAATCAGCCGACAGAAGAAGAATAAAGGAGATCCGTGTTGGTATTAAAGATGAAGAGGCCACTGATGAGCATGAATAAATTACTGACCATATTCTCATTTCTGTGTATCATGACAGGGTGCCGCGATATCGCTGTTCCCAAACCAAAAGGTTACTTCAGAATTGATCTGCCTGCCAGGGAATATACTGTTTTCCATGATACTGTGTTTAGCGACGGCTATTTACCTATCCGTTTTGAATATCCACGCTATGGACAAATATCATTTGAGGCAGATGAATACTCTGAGCCCGGCTGGTTCAATATAGATTTCCCCTCATATAAAGCCAAAATATACCTCACATACAGAGATATAAATAATGACCTCGATGATCTTATGGAACAGACCTACAAAATGAATGTTAAAAACCATATAAGCAAGGCTGATGCCATAAAGGAAAAGATGTTTATTGACCCGGACAACAGGGTTTACGGGATTCTGTATGACCTGAAGGGAAACACTGCCACAGCAGTACAATTTTTTGTTACTGATAGCGTAAAGCATTTTTTCAGGGGATCACTTTACTTTTTAGCTGAACCAAACCCTGATTCGCTGGCACCTTTAAATGAATTTTTCAGGGAGGATATAATTCACCTGATTGAAACCCTGAAATGGGATGAAAAGTGATATATTGTTGATTATTAATGGGCTGTATTACAAAACATTATCTAAATGAATCGTCTGTGCTCGGAGTATGGAAGATAGAAGAGGATGTTAATACTCTTCTGGAGATGGTACCACTCGATAATGACGATAAAAAGAAGTATAAGGGGTTTACCAGCAACTCGCGGAGACTTGAATTCCTTAGCGTGAGAGCTCTTCTTGCAGAGCTCCTGGGAAAAGATGCAAGAATAGTATATAATAAAAACAATAAACCCTTTCTTAAAGACGGATCAAGATTTATCAGCATTTCACATTCACATAAACTGACAGCCATATTGTGCAGTACCAATGAAAAGGTGGGGATAGACCTTGAATATATGAGTTCCAATATTGGATCCATTGCATTTAAATTCATCAACAGACATGAGAAAGTGACCAGAGAGAAAGATAACCGGAATTATCATCTCTACCTTCACTGGTGTGCTAAAGAGGCTCTCTACAAGATATGTGACAAAGAAGGAATAAGCATAAGGAAAAACCTAACAATTGAACCGTTTGATATAAAGGATTCCGGCGAGATAAGAGGAGCTGTTCACACAAGAAGAATAAATGAATCCTTTGACCTTTTTTATTCCAGGTATGACAATTACGCAATAGTGTGGACAAAAAAGAACTATGAGATCAGATAAGTTTCCCGGGGAAAAAAGCATAGCATTGCTTCTCGATCCTGATAAAGCGAGAGGGGATTCTCTTTATCAGATCCTGAAGGTCGCTGCAGATTGTAAGGCTGATTATATTATGGCAGGCGGAAGCATTACTTTCAACAGTATTGATAACCTTATCGATACTGTCAGAGAATACTGTTCAATACCTGTAATACTCTTCCCCGGCAACCTTCTTCAGTTGAGCCATAAAGCTGACTCCATACTTCTCCTTTCACTTATTTCCGGCAGGAACCCTGAACTGCTTATCGGCAATCATGTAATTGCAGCCCCCTATCTGAAGGATGTAAGAGAAAAACTGATATCAGTAGGTTATATCCTGATAAGCTGCGGGTCAAGAACATCTGTTGAATATATAAGCCAGACTGAAGCTATTCCCTCAGATAAATCCGATATTATTGTTGCTACAGCTATTGCAGGTGAAATGCTCGGATTAAACATGATCTATCTTGAAGCTGGAAGCGGAGCCCTGAATCATGTACCGACTCCCGTAATAAGATCTGTGAGAGATAATATATCTGTCCCGCTTGCTGTCGGTGGAGGTATAAGAACAAAAAAAGAGGTTGAAAGTATTTTCGGTGCAGGGGCCGACCTTATTATCCTGGGAAACGGCTGTGAAAAAGATCCGGATCTGCTTGTCGAAGCTTGTGAGGTAAGAAACAGATTCCGTAAATAATCAATATATTAAAATTTATCTGAACAATTCGAACAGCGGTTCCCCGGTACATGCATTTGGGTAAGGCACCTTAATTAATGTTGACAGAGTAGGTGCAATATCAGTAAGATTTACCTTTCGGGTGACTGAAGCTCTGTCAACACTCCATCCATACCATATAAGCGGAACGTGTGAATCATATTCATAAGGTGAATTGTGATTTGTCACATTATCGTTGCTTGACTCAACCCAGCCCGGGTTGAATGTAATTATTACATCACCCGACCTCCGTGGATTGTAGCTGTTAACTATCCTCTTAGTGTATCCCTCTCCGGGATCATTCACTCCAAAAGCAGGGAATGGATATGCGGACGATACCCCTGCGGCCTGAATTAAAAATCTCGCAACCTTCTTCTGGATATCCTCCAGAGATAGCTTTGAATCTTCAATAAGTGTTCTGTTCAGAAACACCTGTCTTTCGGTATAACCTTTAACCCAGTCACCCTCTCCATACAACACCTTAAGATAGCTCCTGAGAAGATACAGGGCTTGCTCCTGTTTGAAATACCCTGACGGGATACGGTTACTTTCGAGGATACCAGGTATTTCCGAGATACCATGAGATGAAGTGAAATATACAAGAATGTTTCTCTTTCCCACAGAATCAACGAGATAGGTCATCAGATCCCCTATCTCCCTGTCAAGCCTCAAAATGGCATCGGCCATCTTAAATGAAGATGGACCAAACCTGTATCCTATGTAATCAGTCGATGTATAACATACTGTCAGAACATCAGTTATATCGTCCTTTCCCAGATCTTCCTTCTCAATAAGTTTTTTAGCAAAATCCGTTGTATATGTATCTCCAAATGGTGTTTCCATTATTAGTGACATGTCATGCAGGAGATCTGTTTTCCCTTTGCTGATCTTCTTAAGATCATAAGGAAAATAGCTCTTACCACCGAGTCCCATTTCAAAAATGCTTGAATCGGGGACGCAATCATAATAATACTCCGGAGGTCCTGTCAAGTCCCAGGTTTTGTTCATATAAGCCTCAGGGTATTTCATTGCATTAAAATCATTAACCCAGGATGGAAGGGAATCGATATACCATGTGCTTGAGATCCAGTTACCGGTACTATGGTCATACCAGTAAGCGGCATCAGCCGCATGCCCGGCTGACAGTATAGCGGACCTCTCCTTCAGTCCGATACCGAAGACCTTTGCCTTTTCCCATGTTGCCATTTTAAGCTCATCTGTAAAGGTGGATGCCTGCAGATGAACAGGGGAATGGAGTCCTGATTCATAACCTCCTCCTGCAGGATCGATACCGGGATCCTGAGTACAGTAAATAAGTTCATTTCTGAGCGGAAGGTACCAGCTGTCGGATGTGATACCATGCCAGGCCGGTTCTGTACCCGTAGAAATAGTAGCATAAGCAGGCGCTGACTGGGTAAGCATATACTGGTAAGATGCATTTTGATAGAAGGTTCCCTCTTTTAAAAGACGCTTTATCCCCATTTCACTGAATCTGTTTGAGAATCTTTCAATCTGATCATATCTCAACTGTTCTACAATGATCCCGACAATAAGACGGGGTTTTTCCGGAGGGATATAAGACCCCTGCCCTTTTAATCCTGAACAAACAGAGAGTGCCAGAAAAACAACTACTGTAATTCTACTCAAACCTTCCATTTTCATAAAAATATAATAACTTTCAATACCTGTATAATCAGAACAAAGCTCCAAAAGTAGCTTTTTTAATAATAGAAGCAATAGTACAGAAAATGATTTAGAGAAACCTGCCGTTACTTCCGTATAATAACAAAACGACCGGTGTCGGAGAAGTCTGTATCGGAATTGGTGATTATCAATGTATAAACTCCCGCTGCAAACCCGGCTATATCAAGATGAAGGGGATAACCCGCAGAAGTATCTTCTGAATAATCTGCCAGCTTAAATCCTTGCGGATTATATAGTTTGATATTCACAATCCCCTTCTGTCGTTGAGGAAGGATAACTTTAATATATTCTTCTGAAGGATTGGGGTATATTATCAGGGAGGGTGTAGGAATGGTATCAACCGGACTTACCACAGGCGTCATCTCAACAATAATCTCTGTTGCCTGGCCCTCAACAACAACGATACTTGTAGCCTCAGTTTTGTAATATCCTGATGCTGTGAACATAAGGTCCCATGTTCCTGGTGCAAGAAGTCGTGTAAAACTGCCTGTAAGAGTATCGCTGTAAATATGAGAACTGTCTTTGTCATGCCCGCTGATGAGTATTCTGGCTGCAACCGGAACACCTGTTATTGCATCCTTCACAATACCATGGATCCCATACATGGCATTTTCAAGGTAACCCAGCAGGGAGCGCCAGTTATACTGCCATAAAGGATCAAGCTGATCGGAGGAAGTAACATAAGAGTTAACCAGCTCTATTGTAACTTCCCTTCCCTGTAATTCATATGTTACATAATCCTGCCGCCCTCCGCGAACAGAATACCAGGAATAGCCATTTGTCACCCCATTCTGAAGATCATTCAGATACCCCTCGGGAGAATAAAGGTGCACCGTATCAGCATATTTCCTGCTGATATCATAAAACCAGTCATTATCGGCATGCAGTCGCGACCATCTGTCCCAGGGATAATTAACAACCTCGGCGCCTGAATGAAAGTTGGCTGATAAAACAAAGCGGCGCTCTCTCATGAATTTCATCATATCAATAGTCTCTTTCTGCCGGACAACACCACTAATTCCCGGATCAGGAAAGTTCCTGTTAAGATCGTACCCGTTAGCGTTACTCCTTACCGGATCACTAATGATATCGCCTGTACGGTAAGTACCATCGGGATTTGACAGGGGATTGATCCATATCTCAAGATTGTCGACAAGTTCTTTGATCCTGCTGCTGGTATTATAATTCTTAAGAAGATAATCTGCAAGACGAAGCATCAGTACAAAACCTGCTGTTTCATCTCCGTGCATTGTTGAGGTATAGAATACTTCGGGTTCATCCTCGTCTTCATTTACATTATCAGATATCTTCACCACCAGTACCAGCTTACCGTAGATGCTGGTTCCGATAGTATCCAGGAGGCATAGTGAGGGATATAACTGCGCGAAACTTCTCATGATAGAATCGTACTGGGTAAATGTTGGATAACTATCCCACTCCATCGCATTTATAACATCATGAGCTGTTATAATGGACTTACTGTCAGGTCTTTCAATGATAACATAGTCATATTTCCGTGAAATAAACCAGTCAATGGTCAGGGGTGAAAGGACAATTTCAGCATTGTTATCACTTACCGAACTTACAGAAACATATTCTGACAGATTATTAATTTCCGCTCTCCTTGTAAATGATACTTTTACCCTGGCCTGACCAAACCTGATTACTTCTTCACGAAGCAGTCCGTCTTCACTGGTTTCCTGTGCTCCGGAATCAGGAAGAGCCAGTAAAAAAAGAACCATTATCAGAAGCCATCTTGCTGCCATCACTAATATTATACATTGAACCTTATAAACAGTATATCACCATCGTCGACGATATAATTTCTTCCTTCAACATGAAATTTGCCAACCTCTTTACAGGCATGTTCGGAACCCAGGGTAATAAAGTCATCATATTTCATTACTTCAGCCCTGATGAATCCGCGTTCAAGATCACTGTGGATCACACCCGCTGCCTGCGAAGCGGTCATTCCTTTTGTTATTGTCCATGCCCTGATTTCCTTTGGTCCAATAGTAAAAAATGTTTGCAGATCCAGCAGCCTGTATGCTGCTTTTACCAGCTTATTAACTCCCGGTTCCTGAAGTCCGGCATCTTTTAAAAACGCCAAACGGTCCTCACTATTTTCCAGTTCAGCTATCTCTGCCTCCAGGGCCCCTGCAATAATAAGTACCTCAGTTCCTTTATCCTTAAGGAACTCCTTCACCCGGTCGGAGTAATGATTCCCTCCGATAGCCGATCCCTCATCAACATTGCACACATACATAACCGGTTTCATTGTCAGGAGGAAAAGATCATCAATATACTTACTTTCTTCATCCTTCACTTCAAGAGTCCTGGCATTATTTAACTCTTCTATATGTTCGCGGTAGCGCTCAAGAACCTCTATGGCATGAGCGGCATCCTTATCTCCTGATTTGGATGCCTTCTTAAGACGTTCAATTTTCTTTACGATCGATTCAATATCCCTCACCTGAAGTTCAAGGTCAACCGTTTCAATATCTCTTACAGGATCAACAGAACCGTCGATATGAGGTAAGGATTCACTTTCGAAGCATCTCAGAACATGTATCAGCGCATCCGTGTTCCTGATGTCACCAAGAAATCTATTGCCCCCTCCCTCTATTCTATCCGATCCTTTAGCCAATCCCGGAATATCAACCAGCTCGACTGTAGTATGAACAACTTCATTCGTAACCTGGTGTTTTTCAAGCTCATACAGCCTCTCGTCGGGGACCTGCACAACACCGATATTCGATTTTGCTGCTGTGAAAGCAAAGGCATGTGTTTCTCCTCTTGTATTTGAGACACAGTTAAATATTGTCGTTTTTCCGACACTTGATATTCCGATTATACCACACTGAAGGGCCATTTGATTTTAAATTAATTAAAGATACAAAGTTACAATTAACTTTTTTGCCACGAAGTGGAAGGATGTAAAGTTACTACTTTATAAACCCTCTCCCCAACCCCTAATTATCGACTTACCGTCTCCCCTGGGACAAGGGGTCGGGGAATGAGGTTATTATTTCATTCAATTACTATCTTTAAACCTTTGCAAAGTTTATTTATCAAAGAATAAAATTGTATTTCATTTGAAACATTCTGATCAGGATAAAGAAATAACCCAACTCCTTAAAAGTGATATTCATAAGGGATTCAGAGTTGTAGTTGAAAAGTACAGCACAAGGCTTTACTGGCATATCCGCCGGCTTGTAATACTACATGAAGATGCTGATGATGCCCTTCAGAATACTTTTATAAGTGCATGGAAAAATATTGGTGATTTCAGAAATGAAAGTGCCCTTTACACATGGCTTTACTCAATAGCAACGAATGAATCACTGGCTATTATAAATAAACGGAAAAGAGAGGCGACAACAAAGGCCTGATATTCAGAGGTGATTACAGTATCAGGGGACCGGCTGGAGTCAGGTCTGCTTCTTTATTACGGAAAAGATATATGATTCAAGACTCTTCAACGGCATTTTTTTCTGTTCCCCGGAAGACATAATTTTTACAGTGACCTCATTCTTTCTGATCTCCTCCTCCCCAGCAATAATTATATAAGGGATGCCTTTGCTGTCAGCATATGACATCTGCTTTTTAAGTTTTACAGCATCGGGATAAAGTTCTGCTTTAATATCAAGTCTTCTGAGAAGTTGAAGTATCTCAAGAGCATATTTTATTTCCTCACTGCCAAAATTCAGTACAAGTATTTCAACAGGTGAAGAAGTAACATATTCGAAGAGCTTAAGATGGTTCATGACATCATAGATCCGGTCAGCTCCGAAGGAGATGCCAACTCCTGATACTCCTTCAAGCCCAAAGATACCTGTAAGGTCATCATAACGGCCACCTCCGCAAATGCTTCCAATACTAACGTCAGCTGATTTAACCTCAATGATTGCACCTGTATAGTAGTCGAGTCCCCGGGCAAGTGTAATATCGAAGGCAACAGCGGCTGACAGATGAGCATTTTCAAAATATGAGAAAAGAGTTTTTAACTCCATCAGGCCCTGTTTTCCAATCGCTGAACCAGCAAGGGTTTCTTCAAGTTTTAACAGTTGTTTATTAATATCTCCTTTGAGCTCCAATACCGGCTGAAGTTTCTTAATCGCCGGGGAAGAGATCCCCTTTTCCCTTAGTTCAGCATTGACAGCATCAATGCCAATTTTATCGGTCTTATCGATTGTCACAGTGATATCTGTAATCCTGTTCCCCTCTCCTATGTATTCTGCAATACCGGATAGTATCTTTCTGTTATTGATCCTGATCACAATCCCGATCCCTAACCTGGCAAAGATATCGTCAATTATCTTAACAAGCTCATACTCATTAAGTAATGAGTTGCTTCCAATTATATCGACATCGCATTGAAAGAACTCGCGGTATCTTCCCTTCTGGGGCCGATCCGCTCTCCATACAGGCTGTATCTGGTATCTTTTAAAAGGGAAGATTATCTTATCCCTGTGCTGAACAACATACCGTGCGAATGGAACAGTAAGATCGTATCTCAAGCCCTTTTCACAAATCTGGGATACAAGTTTTCCCGTATCCCTGCCGGAGAGATCCTCATCACTGGTTCCCGATAAAAAATTACCTGAATTAAGGATCCTGAATAACAACCTGTCAGCTTCCTCGCCATACTTGCCGAGCAGAGTGGAGAGATTTTCCATAGCCGGAGTCTCAATAGGCTGATAACCATATAATTTAAAAACCGTTCTTATGGTATCAAAAATAAATTCCCGTTTCAGCATTTCATCAGTTGAGAAATCCCGGGTTCCTTTTGGGATAGTAGGTTTTGAGGACATAGAGAAAAGACAAAAGATAAAAGAAACAAGACAAAAGTAAGAAAAATAAAATAGTCAAAAGTCTGTAAAGTTGAAAGTCCGTAAAGTTGATTTAGTAACGACTTTATAAACTATATGAACTTTATTAACTTCCTAGTATTTCTCCGGCACGAATGTCTGGTCAGTGACTGGAGGTCTAACATAAGCGACATCCCGTTTCAGTGGAGGCAGTTTAAATGGCTTTGGTGTCAGATCTTTATATGGAATAAGAGACATCAGATGTTCTATGGTGTTTAATCTTGCTCTCTTTTTATCGTCGGCATGAACCACATACCATGGTGATTGCTTGGTATCGGTAAATGAAAACATCTTGTCTTTAGCCATGGAATATTCCACCCACTTATCGCGTGATTCGACATCCATAGGACTTATTTTCCAGCGTTTTGTAGGATCCTTTATTCTGTCCTGGAAACGATTCTCCTGTTCTTTATCACTTACTGAGAACCAGTATTTTATTAATATGATACCTGATCTTATCAGCATTTTTTCAAACTCCGGGCAGGATCTCAGGAACTCCTCATATTCTTCATTCGAGCAATAGCCCATAACTTTCTCGACGCCTGCCCTGTTATACCAGCTTCTGTCAAAAAGCACAATTTCGCCACCTGCCGGTAATTGTGAAGCATATCGCTGAAAGTACCATTGGGTTTTCTCCTTTTCAGTGGGTATGCCCAGGGCTACGATTCTGCATATTCTAGGATTCAGGCATCCAGCGATTGTTTTTATTACTCCACCCTTGCCTGCAGCATCCCTGCCTTCAAAAATAACAACCACCTTGAGTTTATTTGCTTTTACCCATTCCTGGAGCTTTACCAGTTCAATCTCCTGTTTAAGAAGTAGCTTTTCATACTCTTTCCTTCCAAGTTTTTCCTTCTTTTTAGGCTGGATATCGTGGTAAAGGTCTTTCTTTTTAAAGGTTTCTACCTTGATTTTTTTCTTTTTAGTATCTGAAGCCATGGCGAATGTGATTAATTAAGGTTTGCTGATAAAGTCAGCTTAATAAATATTCAACTTACAAATTTTTGGACAGGCAAACTGTTTTTGGTGTAAATAGGATCATGATTTGCTTGACACG
>Ga0210003_1000158_pt1 | contig 59079 bp, 58 predicted proteins | sample LantaG_FD_182804 | JGI IMG/M metagenome (GOLD analysis project Ga0210003, IMG submission 182804) | Deep subsurface microbial communities from Baltic Sea to uncover new lineages of life (NeLLi) - Landsort_02402 metaG (SPAdes) (version 2) | ecosystem: Environmental > Aquatic > Marine > Oceanic >... | reverse complement strand
AGCCCAGTTCCTTGATTATCCGGGTCGAATCGATAGCGTACCGCCGGTCATGGCCGGGCCGGTCGGGAACGAACTCTATCAAAGCCTCGCACGGGCCGCCGCCCAGCGTTTCATCCATTATACTACATATAAGCCGCACCAGCTCGATATTTTCTATTTCATTGTGGGCGCCGATATTATACGTCTCCCCCGGCTCCCCCTCGTGAAAGACCAGATCCAGAGCTTCGCAATGGTCCCCGACATATAACCAGTCGCGAACCTGTTTACCGTCACCGTAAACCGGCAGTTTTTTATCTTCAAAAGCGTTGAGTATCATCAGCGGGATGAGTTTCTCCGGGAACTGGTACGGCCCAAAATTATTCGAGCAGTTGGTGATAACCGTATTAAGCCCATAGGTCTTGTGATAAGCCCGCACCAGGTGGTCGGCGGAGGCTTTCGAGGCCGAGTAGGGGGAATTGGGTCGATACGCGCTCAACTCGGTAAAATACCCACCCTCCCCCAGCGAGCCGTACACCTCGTCGGTGGAAACATGCAAAAAGACGCTCGCGCCCTTTTTGAATCGCGCTCTTGCCAGTTCGAGTAAATTGAAAGTGCCGACTATATTGGTCTGGATAAAGTCCGCCGGGCCGATAATAGAGCGGTCAACATGCGACTCCGCCGCCAGGTGCATAACGGAGTCTATATCATATTTCTCATAAATCGCACTCAGCGCGTCGAAATCGCGGATATCAATTTTCTCGAAAACATAATTTTCGGCGTTTTCTATGTCTTTTAAGTTGGCGAGATTCCCGGCGTAAGTCAGCTTATCGACATTGACAAAGAGGTAGTCCGGGTAGCGGGGCACCATCAGCAACAGCAGGTTGGAGCCGATAAACCCTGCCCCGCCGGTCACGAGAATTCTTTTTTTGTATTTCCCGATATCCAACTCACACCTTAAACTTGTAGGTCGAAATGTCGCAGACTTTCGACAAAATTTTGTTCCGTCAGGTCGCTTCTCTACCTGAGGCGAGATTTGACCTGACAGATTCTCATTCCACGATAGCCCCTAATAATAACAGCTAACCCGTTACAAGGCAAGCGGGAAATTACCGGTGAGATACCATAAAAAACGATTGACGTTCTATCTAAATAGACTATCTTATATAATATAAAGATACTTATCCAATTATCGGTCTATATATTACGGGGAGATATAAATGACTAGTCGTTTTAAAATCATAATAGTAACACTACTAATTACGGCTGTATCTTTTTTTAGCGTTATTGCCGCACCGAAACACATTGAAACGGTAACAATCAAAAAAACCGGCCAGAAAATACTCCACCCGCCCAACGGCGACGAGCTAATCATAGATTATGACCGGCAGGTGGTAATTTATAACGGCCGGGAGGTCCCTTTTATTGTGGATGATTTTTCCGGTGACGCACCGACCAAAACAACAGCTTTAATGCCGACTGATACCGTGTGGGTGCATTTATCCTATGACAGGTTCGAAGTTTATATAGAAGAAGTTTTTTACAACAACAACACTCCTGATATAAACGAATACTTTGATTTATTTGAGCCAAGATACGCATTAATGGAAGAGAAAACAGGCTGGAGTTCTGAAGAATTTTTCGGCATAAAATTGAGCATTTATGTTGAGGAATCTGAATATACTGTTTGTATTAAAGGACATGCTCTCCCAACCGAAGCGTACCTTGAATTTTCTACGCCTTTTTATAATTCTTATTGCCAGTTACCCTCCTATGAAAACGGAGAAATTCTTCCTAATACAGGAGAATTAGGCGAAAATTGGTATTATATGAATTTAGCAATACATGAGGCATTGCATGCTATTAATCCTGTTCCAATTTATTTAAGATTATGGCTAACAGAAGGATTTTCATGGTACTATCAGGTTAATATCTTATCTGAATACGGAGATATCAATCAAGAAACAGCAGATTATTATATCTATCGTTCTGGGAATGGTGCTTTTAGCTGGGATGGATATTATTGGCCATCTTATGTTGGATATATAAATAATGATTATAGAGATGAAGCAGGCAACCACGAAATTCAGGAAAGTTATGGAGCTTCAATAGTTGCTTGGATGTTTAGTATGTTGAGGAATGATTATTTATTGAATATGAATTATTTTCATGATTTATTGGAGGAGAATTATGAAACTTTAGATAAGGCAAATTCAATGCGGGGAATTTCTCATTATTTTAATGATATGGTTGTGATTGATTTGTTTGGCAGAGCAATTGATTATGATTTTGATGAAATAAAAGAAGTTTTTAGATATGATGGTCCTGATGGTCCCGGTTGGGGGGTTCGGCAGTGGGTTGATATAAGCTGGTACGCGGATTTATCGCCCGTTATAAGTTTTTCCAATCCAGCCCCTTATGCCAATCAGTCATTTAACATAAATACCATGGTTTATAATAACGGTCAGGTTGATTTAAGCGATATACCAATAAGACTTTACAACGGACCTGACCTTATATTTGAAGCTACTACCCTCAGTGTTAACGCCGAAGACTCGATTTCTTTCAGTATAACCTTTGACGCTGAGGCTGGTGACTATACTTTCAGAGCGGTCGTTGACGAAGATAATATCAAAATGGAATCTGACGAAACCAACAACGCCGACAGTTCCTCGATAACTATAGGGACCTGCGTCGATACTGATGGTGATTTCTTTGGCGACCCCGACCACCCGGAGAACGCATGCCCGGAAGACAACTGCCCCGTGATTTATAATCCTGAACAAGACGATAGTGACAGCGACGGTTTAGGAGACAGTTGTGACAACTGTATTTATGCCTATAACCCAGACCAGACCGACAGCGACGACGACGGCTTCGGCGACAGTTGCGATAACTGTGTTACATTATATAACCCCGACCAGGCAGACGCCGATAATGACGGGTTTGGTGACATTTGTGACAATTGTATTAACGCTTACAATCCTGATCAGATAGATTCCGATGGAGACGATAAGGGCGACGCCTGTGACTGCTGTCTTTTTGTAACGGGTAATGTGGATTGTTCCGAGAATGACCAACCTGACATTTCAGACATTACCCGGTTGATAGACTATTTATATATTTCACATTGGCCGTTATGCTGTCCGGAGGAAGCGGATGTTAATGTAAGTGGCGGTACGCCCGATATTTCCGATATAACATACCTAATCGACCATTTATACCTGTCACACAAAGCTCTCCCTGACTGCCCGTAGATTTATATCATTTCGGGGATTTTTAAATATAAGGGGCGAATCGCATTTACCCCATACAAAAAAGCCGGCGGCCAGAGTCGAACTGACGACAGGCTGATTACAAATCAGCTACTCTACCAACTGAGTTACGCCGGCTTATCAAAAGCTCTAAAAAAGATAGAATTATGTAATATTGTCAAGACTTTTAATCTTGTCGGGTCACAAACCCGCCTTCGGCGGCCTCAGGAACCGACTCAACATATATCCAATGTAGGTCGAAATGTCGAAGACTTTCGACTATTTTATCTAACAATTTTGTCAAAACTCTCCGAGATTTTGACCTACCTTCTATTCAACGTCATTGCGAGGAGCCCGCCCCGGCGGGCGACGTGGCAATCTCCATGCCTTACTATATCTTCCGCTTCCACTTCACCCCCTGCGGGGTATCCTCCAGTACGATGCCCATCACCAGAAGTTCATCCCGGATTTTATCCGAAAGAGCATAATCCTTGTTTTTTCGCGCCTCGTTACGCTTTTCAATCAAAGCCTCGATATCCGCGTCCAGCGCCTTTTCCTTGATTTCGAAACCGAGCACGGTATCGAATTTTCGTATCGTCTCCAGCGCTTTATCCCGCTCGGCGGCCGATAGTTTGTCCTCGGCCCGAAGCCGGTTGATATCGCGGATAAAATCAAAAATCTCTCCCAGCGCCCCGGAGATATTCAAATCATCGTCGAGATTGGCCTCGAAACCCTCGACAACTTTTTTGATATACCCCTCGGCCTCGCCGCCGGATTCGCCGCCCGGGTAATCCTTCAGGTTTTTTATAAAGTCGTTATACCGCTCCAACGAGTGGCGGGCGGCATCGAGCCGCTCGAAAGTGAAATTGAGCTGCTGGCGGTAATGCGACGACATCAGCAAATACCGCACGGCTTGGCCGGGATACCCCTTGGCGATTACATCGCGCAGGGTGTAATAATTACCGAACGACTTGGACATCTTCCGGTTCTCCACCAGCAGATACTCGCTGTGCAGCCAGTAGTTTACGAACTTCTCGCCGGTGGCGCCCTCGGACTGGGCTATTTCGTTTTCATGATGCGGGAACATATTGTCCACGCCGCCGCAATGAATATCGAAATGGTTGCCGAGATATTTGGTGGACATAGCCGAGCACTCGATATGCCAGCCGGGTCGGCCCTTGCCCAGCTCGGTTTCCCAGAAGACGTCGCCGTCCTTTTCGTCCCAGGCTTTCCAGAGGGCGAAATCGGAGACGCTTTCCTTTTCGTATTCGTCGGCGGCCACCCGCGCCCCGGCTTTCATCCCTTCCATATCGATTTTGGCCAGCTTGCCGTACTCGGGGAAAGCGGCGATTTTGAAATAATAATTGCCGTCAACCTCGTAGGCGATGCCTTTTTCCAGAAGAGCCTTTATCATCACCACCATCTCTTTGACATGTTCGGTCGCCGCCGGGTAAATCTCGGCTCGCTCCACGCCCAGTTCGTCCATATCCTCGAAAAATATTTTCGTGTACCGGTCGGTGAACTCCTTGAGCGTAACGCCTTCTTTCTGCGAGTCGCGGATGGTCTTGTCGTCTACGTCGGTGATATTCATCACGTGAGTGATTTCATACCCCTTGTATTTCAAATACCGGCGCAGCAAGTCCTCGAACACGAACGTCCGAAAATTCCCGATATGCGCGATATAATAAACCGTGGGACCGCAGGTGTACATGCGCACTTTCCCCGGCTCGATCGGTTTAAACTCTTCCTTGACGCCGGTCAGCGTATTTTTAAATTGCAAAGCCATATTTCTCTAAGCCTCCGTAAAACCGGCCACTTTCTTTTTATCCAGCTTTTTCATCAACTCGAAAATCAACTTGACGGTATTGTCATAGTCAGAACGGCTCAAAATACCGTTGTGACTGTGTATATATCGAACCGGCGGGCCGATTACTATAGTCGGCACCCCGATCCGGCTGAGATGTATCGGGCCGCCGTCGGTGGCCCCGCCGGCCATCGAGGTTAAATGGAACGGGATTTTCTTTTCCTCGGCGGTTTTTACCACCAGGTCGCGTAGTTTCAGGTTGGGAATCATCCGAGCGTCGTAAATCAATACCGCCGGGCCGGAACCGATTTTTTCCACCCTGTCAAAACCGTCCGGCGGGACATCCTGGGCGATCCCGACATCGATAACGATACAAACGTCCGGGTCGGCCAGGTGCGCCAGCGTCTGCGCGCCCCGCAGGCCGACCTCCTCCTGCACCGAACCGCACCCCAGGATCGTGTTGGGATGCTTGACGTTTTTCAGCTTTTTCAAAACATCGATCACGATAGCGCAGGCGACCCGGTTGTCGAACGCTTTTGACAGGTACAGCTTGTTGTTGCCCATGATGGTGAACTGGCTGTCGGGAATAATCGGGTCACCGACTTTTACCCCCAGCTTTTTCTGGACATCGTACTTTTCCTGTACCCCGACATCGATAAACATATCTTTAATATCCAGGACTTTTTTGCGCTCTTCCAACGGCAGAAGGTGCGGCGGTTTGGAGCCGATTACCCCGATAAGCGGGCCTCTGGAGGTGATAATCCGCATCCGCTGGCCCAGCGCCACGTGCCCCCACCAGCCACCCAACGGCAGAAACTTGATGTAACCTTCCTTGGTGAACTCCTTCACCATAAAGCCGATTTCGTCCATGTGCCCGACCAACATCACGCGCGGTTTATCGCCGGTCCCTTTCTTGGAGCTTAAAATGGAGCCCATTTTATCGAATTTAATGTCGTCGGTATATTTATTCAGCTCCCTTTTCATGATTTGGCGAATCTCGCCCTCGTAACCGGAAACGCCATTAGCCTCGGTAATTTCCTTCAACAATAATTCCGTATTATCCAAAACAAGCTCCTCTATTTTGAGAATTTGATATTTATTCGACTATAAAATTAAACAACAAATATATTATTCTGTTTCGTTTTGTCTAATCAATTTTCGAGAATCTCCGGAAGTTCCGAGAGGGTCTTTATTTTCGGTATGCTGTACGACATATTCTCGGGATACTCCCGGCCCTCGACCATTTTCAAAACCGCCGGCATGCCAACCTCGGCCGGCCCCTGGACGTCCTCGACAAAACGGTCGCCGATATAGAGACATTCCGAAGGCGCATATCCCGCCAGGTTGGCCGCCTTGCGGAATATATCCGGGTGCGGCTTGCGCAGTTTGAAACTGGAGCTGAAAATAGTGAAACTCAAATAAGGCTCGATACCGAACCGTTCCAGTTCGCCGAGATGCGCCCGCTCCGGGAAAACCGTGTTGGAAATCAACCCCATCACCGGGTATTTACTTTTCAATCTCTCCAGCGTCTCCACCGTGTCGTCATATACGTAAAGCTTCTCATCGACCGGCTCGTAATAAAAATCGAAAAACTCATCGACCAGGTCGGCGTCGTATTTTAAATTCAACTTTTCGAAGAAAACCCGGGCAATCTGCGGGATATCCCACTCCACCAGCGTCTCGGCGGCCTGCTTACGGTACTGCTGTTTTATCTCCTCGAAAATCCGGTTGAACTCCTCCTGTTTGGGAACGTTGTAATCGTTAACCGTCAGGAACTTCCGAGCGTTTTGCAAACAGAGCAGGTTGAGTTCGTCCCAGGGTATCGATTCGTATTCAATCAGAGTCGAGCCCAGGTCAAAAATCAGGGCGCGCGGTTTTAATTTATCCATTGCTGTTCCTATTTCTTCAAAGCCGACTGAAGCATCATTTCAACAAGCTGTTCAAAATTGATGCCCTCGCATCCGGCCGCCATCGGCACCAGCGAAAGGCTCGTCATTCCCGGCAGGGTGTTGATTTCCAGGCAATAATAATTCCCGGTTTCATCGAGAATGAAATCGATCCGGGCCGCTCCCGCCGCCCCGACCATGTCAAATACTTTTTGAGCGGTTTCTCTCATTCTCCGGCTCAAATCGTCCTCGACCGGCGCCGGGGCGATATACTCCGATTTCCCCTTGGTGTATTTCGCTTCGTAATCGTACAGTTCGTTTTTGGGTTTTATCTCCACCACCGGAAACGCCCGTCCGTCCAGCACCGCCACCGTCAGCTCCCGCCCGGCGATGAATTTCTCCACCAGGATTTCTTTGGACTCCGCAGCGGCTTTCTCGAGAGCTTCCAGAAGCTCCGTCTCCTTGTTTACTTTAGTCAACCCGATAGTCGAGCCGCCGTCGTTGGGCTTGACGATTATCGGAAACTCGAAACGGTTGCAGATGTCGTTTATCAGGACGTTCCCGACCGGGATGTCTTTAAGCCGGTAAAGCTCCCAGTCCGGGGTCAGAATATCGGCCGACTTAAACAACCGCTTGACGATAGCCTTGTTCATCGCCACCGCCGAGGCGGTCATGTTCGAACCGGTGTATTTTTTCCCGGCCAGGTCGAGCAGGTTCTGGATGGCGCCGTTCTCCCCGGCCCCGCCGTGCAGGCCGATAAAGACAACTTCAACCTCGCGCCACTCCGCCGACTTGAACGAAAGAATCGGAATAGTGTCGGACTTCTTCGGAAACAACACTTCCTGTTTGGCGCTTTTGTCGGCGATATATTCCACGCCCTTTTTATCCAGCAGGGATTGGTTGGTGGCCGGGTCGAGGGCGACAACCTTGTGCCCGAGATTTTTCAAAACCTTAAAAACGGCGGCGCCGCTGTCCAGCGAAACATCCCGTTCGCTGGAATCCCCCCCGGCCAGTAAGAGCACTTTCATTTTACCCTCTTTTTCCTGAATTTTCTATACCGGTGCCAGATATAAACAATCACGGCCGCGCCTAAAATCGGCCAGACTATCCGGTTGTAAGTCGTGAAATAATAATCTATAACTTCCACGTTCTCGACCAGCTTGTAGGCAATATACATAAGCAGTCCGGCAAATACCAAGTAAGAAATCAAGGAGTAGACGAACATCTTGAATGCCCGGTAACGCCCTATCCCCGCCCCGATAGCCAGCGCCGAACGAAACCCGACCACGAAGCGCGAGAAAATAAGTATCACCGCCCCGTATTTCTTTAACTTCACCTCGACCCCGGCAATATCGGCCGCCGAGAAATACTTGAAATTCTTCCGGACAAAATAATCATGGCCGTATCTTCGCCCCAGGTAGTAAAGCGTCATAACCGACCCCATCCCGCCGGCTACCACTACGAGGTAGGTAATGACCGGGTGAAGGCGCGTTATCGCCACCAGCCCCCCGGCCGCGAAAATGAAACTGTCCCCGGGAAACGGCGGAAAGATATTCTCGATAAAACAGGCTACGAACAGGACCAGGTAAACCCAGAACGGCCCGTAAACAAACAGATAATCAAGATACTGGTTTATATGTGCAATCGATTCACTCATGTCGGGTAATCAGACAAACCGCCGAGGCGGCAATTCCCTCGCCCCGGCCGACAAAACCCATTTTCTCGGTGGTGGTGGCTTTGACACTCACGTTTTTAATTTCCAATTTCAAAAGCGAGGCTATCTTCTCTTTTATCTCCGGAACATACTTGTTCAGTCTGGGTTCCTCGGCCATTATCACACAGTCGATATTTATTACTTCGGTAAGGCCCGCCTTCACGGCTTTTTTCAGGCAGTCTTTGAGCAATACGGAAGAATCGATATCTTTATAACTTGGATCCGACGGCGGGTAATGCTGGCCGATATCCGGCAAACCGACGGCGCCGAAGACGGCGTCGATTACGGCGTGCAGGAGAACATCCGCGTCGCTGTGGCCGAGCAGGCCCTTTTCATAGGGGATATGCACCCCGCCGATTATCAGCTTTCGGCCCTCCGCCAGGCGGTGAAAATCCCAGCCGTGGCCGACCCTCAAATTACTCATGATTCTCCCTTTCCAAAAAAGCTCGCACTATATGCAAATCATCCGGCGTGGTGACTTTAATATTTACCGAGCGCGGCTCAACCACCCTGACCTTGAAACCCATCATTTCCACCAGCATGGCATCATCGGTGACATCATTATCACCGGCGTATTTTTCATGAGCGGCCATAATTAAATCATACTGAAAAACCTGCGGCGTCTGGGCGTAATAAAGCGCATGGCGCTCGACAGTCGAGATGACATAACCGTCCTTGACCCGCTTGACGGTATCCGTTGCCGGCGTCGCCAGCATGGCCGCCTTGTCCGTTCCGGCTAGTTCAACCACCCGGTCTATATCCGCCGGCTGCACCAGCGGCCGGGCGCCGTCGTGTACCGCCACTATTTCCGTTGACAGGGGCAGGGACTTCAAGCCGTTCAAAACCGACTGCGGCCGTTTTTCTCCGCCGATTACAACCTTTTCGACCTTTTTAAAGTTATAGGGATTGACCACCATGTTGTTGGTGTACAACAGATTTTCCTCGGCCACTACCACCACGATTTTGTCAATGGTCGACGCTTCCTCGAAACGGCTGATAGTCCAGCTTAAAAGCGGCCGGCCGCAAACCTCCCGAAACTGTTTGGGGACAGCCCCGCCGAACCGTTCGGCCTGACCGGCGGCGACAATAACGGCATATACTTTCATAAATCGGAATATACTCTTTTAAAACGGTTCGCAAAAGGGATTTATAGGATGAGCATGGCGTCGCCGTAACTGTAAAAGCGATATTTATTTTTTACCGCTTCCTGATAAGCGGCCAGGATTTGTTCCCGCCCCGCGAAAGCGCTCACCAGGACCAGAAGCGAGGATTTCGGCAGGTGAAAATTGGTGATCAAATGCTCCACCGCTTTAAACTTGTAACCCGGTTTGATATACAAATCGACCATCCCCGAAAAAGGCCGGATGCGGCCGTCAACTACCTCGGCCGACTCCAGCGTCCGCACCGAGGTCGTCCCAACCGCGAAAATCCGCCCCCCGGCTTTCCTGGCCTTATTAATTTTATCAGCCGCTCTTGAATCCAACTCGGCGTATTCCGGGTCAACCACATGCTCGTTTATATCGTCGGTTTTTATCGGTTTGAACGTTCCCGGCCCGACATGAAGCGTCAGCTCAACGATCTGAACCCCCCGTTTTTTTATCTCCTCCAGCACCGGCCGGGTGAAATGAAAACCGGCGGTCGGCGCCGCCACCGCCCCGATTTTATCCTTGGCCGCGAACAGCGTCTGGTAGCGGCGGATATCCGAGGGTTGGTCGTCCCGATTAATATAATGCGGCAGGGGTACATGGCCGAATCCGGCGATTATCTTTTCCCTGGAGGATTTTGATTTAAACCTAATCTCCCAGCTCCCCTGACCGTTATATTTGATAAGCGTCAGCCGGTATTTATCGAAATGTATCTCCTCCCCTTCTTTGACCCTTTTCGACGGCGACACCAGCGCCTGCCAGGTTTCAGACGATTTATCGCTTTTCCGTACTAAAAATACCTCGACTCTCGCCCCGGTGGCTCGCTTACCCCATAACCGCGCCTTGAAAACCTTGGTGTTGTTGACCACCAGGACGTCCCCTTTTTCAAAATATGTGGTGATATCCCTGAAACCGGCGTGCCTGATGACACCCGTCTCGCGGTTAAGAACCAGCAGCCGCGACTTGTCCCGGCTCTTGACCGGAAACTGGGCAATCAATTCCCGGGGCAGGTTATAATCGAACAGGGCTACATCCACGCGCCTTACCGTCCCTTGCCGAAAAGATTAAAGATGACGGTTAAAATAATTGAAATCACAATACAGGTGACAATGGGTACATAAACCGTGGTTCGGCCGCTTTTGAACGAGAAATTCCCCGACAATTTACCCAGAAAGGGTATACGGTCAGCCAGAAGCAGGATAATCCCGATGACAATGACCAGCGCCCCGAAAACGATTAATAACTTTCCCAACTGCGGCAGCATAAACTCAACCAATGCTCACTTATTGAAAATCGTCAACCGGTCGTACCAGATTTGCGACAGTAATTTCTGCTCCGGGGTAAGCCCCTCCGGCATCGGTTCTTTGTTTAACATTTTCTCCAGGGTGTCGAGAGCCGTCTGGGTATCCTCGACCGTCAATATATAGCCGGTCTCTTCCTTGAACTTATCCCTCAATTTGACCGTTTCGGAAATGAGCACCGCCACCGTTCCGCCGGGATGGCCCTTATCGTCAAACAGCTGCAAGCCGAGTGATTTCATCAGAAGTTTCAACTGCTCGTTGGTCATGCCCTGACCCTTGTTTGATTCCATATCGGTATCCCGTTAATATTTAAACTAAAGGTTCACTTACAGGATAAAAAAAACTTTCGGGTTAAAACAGGTTCCGCTGGGCGTTATCGTCGGGCAGGTTCATCCCGAGATGTTTGGCCGCCTCGGGCGAGGCCACCCGGCCCCGCTTGGTGCGCTGGACAAAACCTATTTTCAAAAGATACGGCTCGACCATATCAATCAGCGTGTCCGTTTCCTCGTTCAAAGTAGCGCCCAGCGCCTCGATTCCCACCGGGCCGCCTTTATAATACTCGATAATAATCTGAAGCAGCTTACGGTCGAGATTATCCAACCCGGCCGAATCCACCCCCTCGACATCGAGCGCTTTGGCGGCGATTTCACTGTTTATTTCCCCATTGGCCTTGACCGCGGCATAATCGCGCACCCGCCGCAGCAAACGGTTGGCAATCCGGGGGGTGCCGCGCGAACGTCCGGCCACCACCATCGCCACCTCCCGGTCGATAGGGATTTCCAGGAGCCCGGCCGACCGCATAACGATTTCGGCCAGCTCCTCGGGCGAGTAAAAATCGATATGATAATAAAGACCGAAACGGTCCCTCAGCGGCGCCGTAAGCATCCCCGCCCGGGTGGTCGCCCCCACCAGCGTGAAGCGCTTGAGCGGCATATTGATTACCTTGGCGAAAGCCCCCTTGTCAACCACGAAATCAACCTTGAAATCCTCCATCGCCGGATATATAAATTCCTCCACAAACGACGACAGCCGGTGGATTTCATCGATAAATAATATATCACCGTCGTTGAGATTGGTCAGAATACCCATGAGGTCCCCCGCCCGCTGGAGCGCGGGTCCCGAGGTCGAGATAATTTTGGCCTTCATCTCATTGGCGATAATATGCGCCAGGGTGGTCTTGCCCAATCCGGGCGGACCGTACAGAAGAATATGCTCAACCGCCTCGCCGCGCCCTTTCGCCGCCTCAAATAATACTTTAAGTTTCTCCCGTAACTCCTTCTGTCCTATGTATTCATTAAGTGTTTTCGGGCGCAGGGAAAACTGTACCAAATCCTCTTCCGGACTTAACTGGTCGCTGGTTACGATGCGTTCACGCGTCATTATATCTCAACTTTCTTGGCCTGTTCGCTTCTAAAAATAAGCGTAATCAAATCCTCGACTTTTTTGATATGCGGATTGGCTTTTATGGTATTCTGAATCATCTCCTCCGCATCGTGCGGCTTGTACTGCAGCTGTACCAGAATCTCCAGGGCTTCTTCGAAAACCGGTGAGACCTTTTTGTCCTTGACCGCCAGGGGCTCGTCGCTTTTCGACAGCGCGAACCGGGCTGTTTTGCCGTTCAATTCGGCGATTATCTTGTCCGCCAGGCGGGCGCCCACCCCCGGCAGGCGGTTAAGTTTCGTGGCGTCCTTCATCTCAATCGCCGCCGCTATCTCTCTTATGGGAATAATAAGTGATTTCAAGGCCTTCTTCACGCCCATCCCGGAGACCTGGTTCAAAAGCGAGAAAAACTGCCGGTCAACCGGGTTCATAAAGCCCACCAGTCGGGGAAAATAGCTCGATTTCTTATCCCCCGCCTCGATATAATAAATCGTCTCGAAAGTTATTTCCCGGCCGATACTGCCGTTGCCTTTAAGTTTCTCCGCCAGTCCCGAGGGTAGCATAATTTCATAATGAAGACCGCCCACTTCGACCAGGGCGATTGCATCGATTATATCCGCCAGCCGCCCTTTAATGCGGTTTATCATACCTTCACTCCTCCGTTGTGAGCCATCGCCCGGCAATGACACAGGGCTATCGCCAAGGCGTCCGCCGCGTCGGGCGGCTCGGGTACATCCGATAATTCAAGGGTCGATTTTATCATCAACTGGACCTGGCTCTTTTTGGCCCGACCGTTGCCGGTCAGGGATTTTTTAATGCGTGTCGAGGCGTAAGGATAGACCTTTATACCGGCTTCCGCCGCCTTTAAAAAGATTATCCCCCGGGCATGCCCCATGATTATCGCCGTCCGGGGATGATTATAATGCGAATACAAATCCTCCACCGCTATCGCGTCCGGCTTGTATTGTGTGATTATCCCCTCCAGTTCGGAGGCAATCTCCCGAAGCTGCCCGGCCATTGTATCCTTCTTCGAGGTCCTTATGACTCCCGCCTCGATAAACCGGGGCTCCCGACCGTCCGCTTCCAACAGGCCATAACCGGTGATATGTAAACCGGGGTCTATTCCAAGTATCCGCATGATATTTAAATAACCCCTCTAACTCTCAATATCAATAAAAAACTAATCAAAGCGGGTAATATATGATTAACAGAGGTCAATCAACGAGTTGATGCTGTCGATGACTAAATCCGGCTTGACCTTGGAAGATTTCACTAATTCCGGGCGGTATTTCCCGGTTTTGACCAGGACGCCTTTCAGCCCGACCGCCTGCGCCCCACCGACATCGGAATCGATATCATCCCCCACCATCGCCACCCGGTCGGCCGACAGGCCCAGGTCTTCGAGCGCCAGTTTGAAAAACGAGGGCGACGGTTTGCCGATCACGGTCGCTTCCTGTCCGGTGACATATTCCAGCCCGGCCACAAAAGCCCCCATATCGACCCGCAGGCCCTCCTCCGTCTGCCAGTATTTTCCTTTGTGCAGGGCAATCATTTTTGAGCCGTTCATCACCATCCGGAATACTTTGTTGATGAGCTCATAATCCCAGTATTTGCCGACATCGCCGATTATCACATAATCGGGTCTGGTTTCGGAAACGGGGAACTCGGCAAAATCCCGAACCGGGTCTTCGGTCAAAAGCGGGTAGCAGGACGGGCGGCCCCGGGCGCGAAGGTACCGCACGGTCGCTTTGAGGGCGCTGAATATTTCTCCCTCCTCGACCGGCAGACCCATACCTGATAATTTTCGATGAAGCGACGCCGCCGAACTGACGGTGGTATTGGTAGTAAAACGACAGAGAATATTTTTATCTTTGAGATATTTTATCGCCTCTACCGCCCCCTCGATAACCCGCTCTCCGACATAGACTACGCCGTCCAGGTCCAGGAGCAGGCCGGAGATTTCTGACAGGATCGATTTCAACGGTTAATTATTCCGCGGCCAGCTTCTCCAGGATTGATTCGTCAATATCGAAATTAGTGTAAACCTTCTGGACATCTTCGTTTTCCTCGAGCATATCCACAATCTTGAGCATTGAGCTGGCCTCGTTTTCCTTTTCGATTGTTACCGAATTCTGGGGTATCATGGTCACTTCCGCGGAGACCATCGGGATACTCTTGTTTTCCAGGGCCAGGCGGCAATTGTCCAGGTCATTAGGCTCGGTCACGATTTCATAGGCGCCGGACAAAGTCGAGATATCTATGGCGCCCTTATCCATGCAGATTTCCATCAGGGTGTCTTCGTCGACTACGTCGGTTTCAATCGTTATCACGCCTTTCTTGTCGAACATCCAGGCCACACAGCCGCTGGCTCCCAGGTTTCCCCCGAATTTGGCCAGGATGTGGCGGATTTCGGACACCGACCGGTTTTTGTTGTCGGTCATAACCTCGAGGTAAATGGCCACCCCGTTTGGCCCGTAACCTTCGTAAGTGATCGATTCGTATTTCACACCCGGCAATTCCCCGGTGCCCTTGAGAATCGCCCGTTTGATATTGTCCTGGGGCATATTAGCCCCCTTGGCACCGGCTATAGCCGTGCGCAAACGAGGGTTGCCTTCCGGGTCACCACCCCCTTCGCGGGCCGCGATCGATATTTCTTTAATAAGCCGGGTAAATATCTTCCCCCGCTCCTGATCGGTTTTGCCTTTTTTACGTTTTATGGTTGCCCATTTTGAATGACCGGACATGAGCCATCCTCCTCTATGGTAAAATATTTTATTTCATAATATGAAATCTCATTAAATATTCTATTGAAATTTAATCATTTTTTTTCAATTGGCAAGCCCACGTTTTAAATTCAAATTGGATTTGCGTAATTATTCTAAACGTTTGTATATTAAAACATGGCGTCGATATTCACCCAAATCATCAACCGGGAGCGGCCGGCCAAAATATTTTACGAGGATGAACAGGTCATCGTCATCGCCGACCACCGCCCCCAGGCCCCCGTGCATCTGCTTTTAATCCCCAAAAAAAAGAGCCTGAATTTCTACGAAACGGACTATGAGACACTGGATTTATTGAATAAAACGGCCAAAATGGTCGCCGAAAAACTGGATATTTCGGACCATTTCCAGCTCAGAATCAATAACGGCCTGGGGCAGGAAATCGACCACCTGCATTATCATTTCCTTTCAAACCGGGGTCGGGAGAAGCTGAAGTTCATTGATTCCTGAGGGAACTTCTTCAGGTATTTGAAATTATAAGATTGACAAATATTTATTATTCACTATAATAGCCGATAAATAAAGTTGTATTTTAGCTGTTAAAAAACTTTTAACCTATTTAAGGAGGTGACATACTTGACCGGAGTTATCGTACGTGACGACGAATCTTTCGAAAAAGCTCTCCGACGTTTTAATAAATTCTGCGAAAAAGCTGGTATCCTCTCAGATTACAAGAAACATCAGCATTTTGAGAAACCATCAGAGACCAAAAAAAGGAAATTGGCAGCTGCCCGCCGCAAGTCCCGGCGTGCTAAGTTAATGGAAAACAACTATTAATGTCAATTTTTGAGACTATAGATAAGCAGATCATAGAGGCCCTGAAAGCAGGTGAAAAAGACCGTCTGGTCACCCTTCGGGGCCTTAAATCAGACCTTAAATATCGTCAAATCGAGCAAAAAGACCCGCTCACTGATGAACAAGCTATTGAAGTCCTGAGCAGTTGCGCCAAAAAAAGACGGGAATCCATCGAACAGTACGAAAAAGGCGGACGCGACGACCTGGTTCAGAAGGAGAAAGCTGAACTGGAAATAATTCATGCCTATCTCCCCCAGCAACTTGGCGAGGCCGAACTGAAGCGGTTGATAAACGAGGCTATCGAAGAAAGCGGGGTTGATTCCCCACAGAAAATCGGCCTGGTCATGAAAGTTCTCATACCCAAAATCAAGGGCAAAGCCGACGGTAAATTTGTTAATAAATTAGTGTCGGAAATACTTGCCAAATAATTTAAAAACTTCCTATATTTAAAAAAATAACCCTTACAGGGAGACAAATATGAACTGGATAGATGGCATTCTCATAGCTCTTTTATTGGCGTCGGTAATTGTCGGTTCTAAAAAAGGCCTCATCAGGGAACTGGTGGCTTTCTTCGTCTTCGCCGCGGCAATTATAATTTCGGTAAATTATATCGATAATTTCGCCGTCTGGGTATATAATCAGTTGGGCGGTTCCCCGCTTATCTCGGCCTTTCTGTCCTTCGTGATTTTAATCGCTTTCTCCTACGCCCTCTTCAAACTGCTCGGCTTGCTGTTTTATAAAATAGCCACCGTCAAGGAAACCGGCCGTCGGGACCAAATGGGCGGCGCCTTAATAGGCTTTCTACGCGGCTGGCTGGCCATCGGCTTTCTGACCCTCATCGTTTTCTTGTTACCCATGCCGAACGCTTTCTACACCAGTTTCGAATCCTCCTTCTTCGGCCCCACCGTCGCCAAGACCATCCCATTATTGTATGAAGGCACTTCTTTCGCTCACCCCAACAGTCCCAAATTCATCACTAAAATTGAAAATACCCTGCTTGATGTCCCCATGGATTCCGGTTCCGACGGCGAACTTTCCGATGACCGCGCCGAGGTTTTCCGGGTTATGCGGCAATTTGACCTGTTTTTCAATATTTCCTCGGATGAAAGCTAATTTGATTTTTGATTTTCACGCAATATGCAATATATTAAAACCGGCTGCGTGCCGGTTTTTTTATTGAAAGTATTGAAGAAAAGATGATTGACCAGCATACTATAGAGAAACTCGAATTTCCCAAAATTATCCGGCTGATTGCCGGGAAATGCATCACCCCCTACGGCCAGGATGAGGTGTTTCAGTTTGTCCCCCTGTTCGACAAAGACCGCATCGACCGCCGCCAGGCTGAAATATCCCAGATGAAAGATATTATCAATTTCGGCTCTGCCTTTCCCCTGTCCCGGATAGAGGACTGCCGCGACCAGCTGGAAAAATCCCTGGTCGAAGGCGTCCACCTGCAGCCGGAAAGCATTCTCCAGATTCTGGAACTCATCGAGGTCTCAATCGACATTCACAACTACAACAAAGAGCAGCGTGAAAATTTCCCGGCCATAAACGAGTACCTGACCAAAGTCCGGGCGTTTCCGGAACTGAAAAAGGAAATCCGGCGGGCCATCGACGAGGACGGCAACATCCGCGACAACGCCTCCTCCAAACTCAAGCATATCCGGCTGGATTTAAGCTCCGCTAAAAGTAAAATCATGTCTCGCCTGCAGCATATTTTATCCAACCAGCCGAAACAGTCCGGCTGGCAGGACGATATCATTACCCAGCGCAACGGCCGTTATGTCATCCCCCTTCTGGCCAACCAGTATAAAAGTGAATTTGGTATCCTGCATGACCGCTCCCAGAGCGGCGCCACCGTCTATGTGGAACCCCAGGAAACGGTCGAGCTTAACAATAAATTGAATATGCTGTTCCAGGAAGAGCGGGTGGAGATGGACCGCATCCTGCGCGCTTTGACAAGCGAAATCGCCAGCCGAGCTAAAGCCCTGCAGGAAAACACCCGGCTTATCGGCAAACTCGATTCTTTCTACGCCGCCGCCCAGTTCGCCCGACAGATAAAAGCCGAACGCCCGATTATCAACGGCCTGGCCAAATTTGACCTGAAAAAGGCTCGTCACCCGCTTTTAATCGTCCAGTTTTCGGATATCAACGAAGTCATCCCGCTGGACATATCGCTCGGGGGGGATTCCCGGCAGGCCATTCTCGTGACCGGCCCCAATACCGGCGGTAAAACCATCGCCTTAAAAACCATCGGCCTGATGGTGCTTATGGCGCAATCGGGTCTGCCCATTCCCGCCGACGAAAAAACCGAAATCGGGATTTTCAATAAAATCTACGCCGATATCGGTGACGAACAGTCGATTGAGCTTTCTCTCTCGACCTTTTCCTCGCACATGAAAAATATTATCCGCTCGATGAAGGACGTCGCCGACGACACCCTGATATTATTCGATGAAATCGGCGCCGGTACCGACCCCAAGGAGGGCGCCGCCCTGGCTGAATCTATCATTCTCTATTTAATCGAGAAAAAGGCCCGTATAATCGCCACCACCCACTATTCCCAGTTGAAAACCATGCCGCTGGACAACCCGGAAATCGAGAACGCCTCGCTGGAGTTCAACCGCGAGACGTTGACCCCCACCTTCAATCTGCAACTGGGTATCCCCGGTTCCTCCTACGCCGTCGAAATCGCCACCCGCCTGGGCCTGCCCCGTCCAATCGGCGACCACGCCGCCACACTCCTGGGCAAAAGCGAACGTACCCTGACCGAACTCATTTCCTCGCTCGAAGCCGAACTGGCCAAAGTCCGCGAAGACCGTACCGAGCTGACCGAAAGGCTCGACAAAGCGCGGGAGTTGGAAACGTATTACCGGGCGCAAACCGATAAGCTCAAGGAAGAGCTGGAGACGCAGAAAAAAGAAGCCCTGACGGAGATCGAGAATTTCGTCATTCACACCCGCTCGGAAACCGAGCGGCTGGTCAACGAAATCCGTAAAACTCAGGCCGACAAAAAAGTCACCAAAGCTTTTCATAAGAACGTTCAGGACGCTCAGCATAAAATCGGCCGTCTGAAAAAGAAGTTGGAGTCCGGCAAAAAGGAAATCGACTACAGCCAGTTCCGCAAGGGGGACCGGGTGCGGATAATTTCCCTTAACCAGGACGGCGAAATCGATGACATTATCGAAAAAGCCAGGGCCCGCGTCAAAATCGGCAACATGACCACGGTCGTGGAACTTCGCAACCTGGAAAAACTGGACTCGGTCGCCGAATCGGGGCCGAGAAAAAGCGCCGGTAAAATCAGCGCCGAGACGACCATGTCTCCGGAAATACACCTGCGGGGAATGACGGCCGAGGAAGCCATGGAGACCCTGGAAAAATTTCTCGACCGGGCCGTGCTGGCCAACCTGTCGCAGATTTACGTCATTCACGGCAAGGGAACCGGTATTCTCAGGAAAACCTTAACCGAATATTTAAAAAATCACTCCGATGTCGAGTCCCTCCGCCTGGGCAACTGGAACGAGGGCGGCGCCGGGGTTACGGTGGTCAAGCTGAAAGAATGATACCCCAGGAAACCATAGACCAGATCCGCCAGGTGACCGACATCGCCCAGGTCATCGGGGAATTCATCCGCCTTAAAAAGAAGGGAAAAAATTTTGATGCTCTGTGCCCCTTCCACTCCGAAAAAACCCCCTCTTTCAAGGTTTCCTCGGTCAAGCAAATCTACCACTGTTTCGGCTGCGGCAAGGGCGGCAATGTTTTCACCTTCCTCATGGAACACGAGAAGATGTCGTTCATCGAGGCCGTCCGCTACCTGGCCAAACGCGCCAATATTATCATTCGCGAAACCGGCACCGACTACAAGCGGGAAAAACTGGAAAAACTCAACTACGCCCACCAGGTCGCGCTCGATTATTTTCACAACCTCCTTTTCCAGAACAAGTACAAACGGGTCCTGGAACAGTATTTAAAAACCAACCGGAGTATCAATCTCGAGAATATCAAGTTTTTCAAACTGGGTCTGTCGGGCGAGACCTGGGACGGTTTCATGAAATATGCAGGCTCCAAGGACCTCTCCCCCGACGACCTGGTCAACGCCGGGCTGGCGGTTTACAACGAGGAAAAGAAAAGCTATTACGACCGTTTCCGGCAACGGCTGATGTTCCCCATTTTCAACCTGAGCCAGAAACCGATCGCTTTCGGCGGCCGCAAACTAAAAAAAGCGGACACCGCCAAATACGTCAACTCCCCCGAAACACCGCTCTACTCGAAAAGCAACATCCTCTACGGCCTCAATTTCGCCCGCGACCACATCCGCGACACCAACAAAGTATTCGTGGTCGAGGGCTATTTCGATTTGATATCGCTCTGGCAGGCCGGGATCAAGAACATCGTGGCCTCCTCCGGCACCGCCTTCACCCTCCAGCAGGCCCGGCTTCTGGCCCGCTTCGCCGAGGAGGTTTATCTCTTTTTCGACGCCGACTCCGCCGGACAGAACGCCGCCCTGCGCTCGGTCGATTCACTCTACGACGCCGGGCTCGAGGTCAAGGTCATTTTAACGCCCGCCGGCGAGGACCCGGATTCGATTGCCCGAAAATTCGGCCGGGATAAAATCGACGAACTCCAATCCGACGCGCTCGGTTTCATTCCCTTCCGGGTCAAAGACGTTGACCTGCAGAATGCCGGCATTATCGCCCGGGAAAAACTGGTCAAGGAGATGAGAACCCTCGGTGATAAAATCGCCGACCCTACCCGCCGCTCGCTTTTCTACGACGAGGCCGCCCATGCCCTGGGGGTCGACACCCATCTTTTGCAGAGTGCGTCCGGTTCCGCCACCGCGACTTCCACCCGCGCCGCTAACCCCGACCAACTCAACCGGGTCGAGTTCGATTTTCTCTCACTGATTATCAACAACCCGGGGACCATCGATGACATTTTCGAGCAAATATCCCCCGATGATTTCGACTCCAAGAAACTGTCGCGGCTCTACGCCGCCATGATTACCCAGTACCGGGAAAAAGGACAGGTCAACGTCAACAAGCTGATTGAAAATTTCGCCGACGAGGAATCGATATCGCTTCTGACCGCCATCGCCTCGACGGATTGGGACGCGACCGCCGTGGACAGCGAGGCCCTGAATTTCACCCGGCAGCTGTTCAAGCGCAAACAGAAAAAGATACGCGCAAAACTCCAAAAAGAACTGGCCCGGGCCGAGGCTGACGGCGACCATGAACGCGCCAATCAGATTCTGAAAGAACTGAAAAGTTACGGTCTGTGATGCTTAAAAAACTGTCGATAAAAAATATCGCCCTGGTCGATGACGAAACGCTGGAATTTAAAGCCGGCCTGACCGTGCTTACCGGTGAGACCGGCGCGGGGAAATCGGTTATCGTCAACGCCCTGGCCCTCATCCTCGGCGAACGGGCCGACCGGGAGTACATCCGCTACGGCGCCGACAGCGCTGAAATCGAGGCCGTGTTCGATATCGGCTCCATGCCTCACCGCTACAAAAAAGAATTCGCCGACTATATCACCGACGACAACCTGCTCACGATAAAACGCGAAATCTCCAAAGACGGCAATTCCAAAGTCCGTGTCCGCGACAGCCTGTCAACCCTGACCCGGCTCAAGGAACTGACCACTCCCATCGCCGAGATAATCGGCCAGCACGCTAACCAGATGCTCATGAACGAGGACAACCATTTGTTCTTTCTGGACTATTTCGGCTCGCTCGATAATCAAAGAGAAACGCTGGGCGAGGTTTTCAAAGAATGGGAGGCGGTCGCGTCCGAACTCAAACGCACCGTCAAACGCAAAGAACAACTGACCAACGAGCGCGAACTGCTGCTATTTCAAAAAGAGGAAATCGAGAAAGCTCAGATTCGCCCGGGCGAAGAAGACGAACTTAATTTCGAAAAGAGAAAACTCGATTCCGCCCTGGAACTGATGACCGCCGCCAACACGATTCAGGAAATCCTCGACGGCGAGGTCAACTCCGTCATCAGCAATTTGCGCCTGGCCCGCCGGCAACTCGAGGATATGACCCGTATCGACAAGACCTTACAAAAATTGACTACCGACATGGTTGAGATAGATTTCCAGATAGAGGATATCAGACGGTCGGTCGAGCAGTACGGCGCGACTGTGCAAAACGACCCCGACCGGCTGGAGGAGATAAATCTCCGCCTGAACGAAATCTACAAACTCAAGAAAAAATACGGCGGCTCGGAGGAAGCGGTGCTCGACACTTTGGACGAGATAAGCACCCAGCTCAAAAATCGCCCCAATGTGGACGCGCTTATAGATAAGCTGGAAAAAGAAAATAAACGGCTGAAAGAGGAATACGCCAAACAGGCCCTGGCCCTGACCGACGCCCGGCACAAAACCGCTGATTACCTGGCCAAACTGGTCATCAAAGAACTGGCCGAGTTGGCTATCGAAAACGGCGGGTTCAAATTCACGTTTATTTACCAGAACGATGCCGACGGTATCCCCTATAAAGGAAAACCCGTTCGCCCGTTTGCCCTCGGTCTGGAGACGGGGCGTTTCATGTTTTCCGCCAACCCCGGCGAGCCGCTTAAATCCCTGGTCAGGACCGCCTCGGGAGGCGAAATCTCCCGCGTGCTTTTGGCTCTCAAAGCCGCCGAGAAAAAAAACAAGAAACTTTTGCACCCGCTGCTGGTTTTCGACGAGGTTGACGCCGGTATCGGCGGCCAGACGGCCCACGAGGTCGCGAAGAAGCTCAAGAAAATTTCCGAAGACAGCCAGCTTATCGTCATCACGCACCTTCACCAAATCGCCAGATTAGCCGACCATCATTATGTCGCCGAGAAACTGACCCGCCGGAACCGCGCGGTGATAACCGTCCGTGAACTCGACAAGGACGGCATCGAGGAAGAACTCTCCCGCATGCTCGCCCTCCCGGAAAACGTGAAATAGCTCGAAATCTCTTGGCATATCCTGAACGAAGTGAAGGAATGGGTTTCCTCAGCTCACGTCATCCTGAGCGGAGTTCACGTCATCCTGAGCGGAGTCTAAGGATGACTTCCCTGTTGTGTCGGGTCTTGTCCCCGCGGAAGCGGGGATGTGACCCGACACTTCAAATCTGAAAACCGTCAGGTCACATTCGCCATGGCGAACAAGACCCGACGGAACTTCTTTATTCAAAAATTATCTAAAAATTTTATCTTTCCCAAAAAACTAAAATTTCTTATAAATTGCTGTAATAATATTACTTACGCTGGTGCCGGAGTTTTTCGGCCAAAATAAAAAAAACTATGAATTTAATGAATATTCCCGGGCTTGATGAGTATGGATATTAAGAAGGAAACAGAAACGATGGAAACGGATATAAGCCTGGTCATGAATATCAAAACCGGCAACAAGCAAGCGCTGGGCCGACTGGTGGAACGCCACAAAAAGCTGGCCTATCAAATCGCCCTGGGACTGGTGGGCAATCGCGACGACGCCTTCGATATCTCCCAGGAAGCCTTTCTGCGCGTTTACCGCTCGGCGGGAACCTACGACGAAAGCCAGCCGTTTTTACCCTGGTTTTACAAAATCGTCGTCAACCTCTCCCGCACCTGGCTGAAACGCCGCACCCGGCGGGACAGGCGAATGGTCGATGTCGACGACAACGCTTACCTGCTGGTTGACAGTCGCAACCCGGAACAGGATTTGATAAAATCGGAAATGATCGCGTGCCTGAACCAGGCCCTTCTTGAACTCCCGTTCGAAGACCGGGAGATAATCATGTTACAACATTTCCGGGGCATGTCTTACGATGAAATCGCGGGCATCCTGAATATCCCCAGGGGGACGGTGATGTCGCGGCTTTACTATGCCCGGAAGAAACTCGCAAAACTGATGGAACGGAGTAGTAATGGATAAGCACCTACGCGAACTGTTGGCAGGGTACGTCGATGGTGAGTTATCCGATGAAGAACGCCGGGCCTTCGAAGCGGCCCTGGTGACTGACCCGGAGCTCAGGAGGGAGCTGGAGGAATTTAAAAAATTGAAGGAGGTAACCGGCCTTATGACATACGCCGACCTTCCCGAGGAAGTCTGGGAAAACTATTGGCACTCCCTGTACCGCAAACTGGAACGGGGTTTCGGCTGGATTTTTCTGTCGATCGGCGCCATTATTATCTTGTTTTTTGGCGGCCTTACCGCTTTATATGATATTTATATCGACCCCGAGGTGTCCCTCTGGGTCAAGGCAGGTTTGGCGGCTCTCATCCTGGGCGTGGCTACCCTTCTGGTTTCTTTCATCCGAGAGCGGCTGTTTGCTTACAACCGTGAACGTTACCGGGAGGTAAAAAGGTGATAGTAACAACCACAGAAAACATCCCCGGCAAAAATATTGTCAAGATTCTGGGGCTGGTTCGGGGCAATACCATCCGCGCCCGGCATCTGGGTCGGGATATCGGCGCCAAGTTACGCGGCCTTATCGGCGGCGAAATTGTCGAGTACACCAAAATGTTGGCCGAATCGCGCGAACAGGCGCTGGACCGGATGGTCAAAGAAGCCGAGGACCTGGGCGCCAACGCCGTCGTCATGGCTCGTTTCTCGACCTCCTCGATGATGCAGGGCGCCGCCGAACTGCTGGTGTACGGCACGGCCGTCGTCGTCGAAGACGCATAAAAGATTACCCCAACATCGTATTTAAAAAAAGCCGCCCTGTTTTTAAAGGCGGCTTTTTTAATGTTCCATTTTTAAGTAATCCATGATGTTTCGCTCCATAGCTCCGCGTCACAACTCCAAGCAAAGGATAATAGGCGGAACCGCTAAAGGGTTCCGCCCTACTTCAACTTGCTCGCTGCAGGTTAATCGTGGCGAGTGTGACCTGACATCGCACATTGTACATTATACCTTCTAAGTTGTGTCGGGTCCTGGTTTCTGCTGTGCAGAAAGTGTGACCCGACACTTGAAACAACTATCCCAGCGGGCCGACTTCCTTCTCGACCTCCTCCAGTATCTCGCAGGATTTGACTAGCTCTTTCATATTGGTATGGTCGGGGTACAGCGGCCGGTCGATTTCGAGAAAATCAACATGACGGCGCACAACTTCGTGCGCCTTCTTGACGCCCTTGCCGAATTTGTAATCGCGGAAATCCAGCGCCTGGGCGGCGGCCATGAACTCGATTCCCAGCACACCGTAAGCGTTGTCGAGAATCTGGAAATTCTTGATGGCCGTGTTCATGCCCATCGAGACGAAATCCTCCTGGTCGGCGGCGGCGGGAATCGACTGCACCGAGGCCGGCATGGACAGAATCCGCTGCTCGACGATAAGCGCGTCGGCGGTGTACTGGCTCAACATCAGCCCGGAGAACATCCCCGCCCCCTTAGTTAAAAACGGCGGCAGGCCGACCGACAGCGCCGGGTTGTTGAGACGGTTCATCCGGCGCTCGGACATGACCGAAACCATCGTGACAGCCACCCCGGCCATATCCATCGGCAGCGACACCGGCGTGCCCTGGAAATTAGCCCCCGAAAGCTGGAGGTTTTCATCGGGGAAAAAGACCGGGTTGTCTCCCACTCCGTTGAGTTCGATTTCCACCTGGCTGCGGGCGTAATCCAGAGCGTCATGGGCCGTGCCGATAACCTGCGGCGTGGAACGCATCGAGTAAGCGTCCTGCACCTTGCACTTAACGCGGCTTTCGGCCAGGTCGCCCCCCGCGACCAGCTTGCGAATCGCCTTCGCGCTCCGCACCGCCCCGGCAAAACCGCGAACCTCGTGAAGTTTTGGGGTGTAGGGTTTCATGTTGGCCTTGAGAGCTTCCAGCGACATAGCGCAGGCAATCTCCGCCTGTTTCAGCCAGCGTTCGGCATCATAGAGAAAAATAGCGCTCATGGCCGTCAAAAGGTTGGAGCCGTTGATGGTCGCCAGGCCGTCGCGGGCTTTCAATCCCGGCACCGCGATACCGGCTCTTTTAAGAGCCTCATCGCCGTCGAGAAGTTCCCCCTGGTAGTACGCCTTCCCCTCGCCCATCATCAACAGGGCGATCTGAGCCATCGGGGCCAGGTCGCCGCAGGCGCCGACCGAACCCTTCTGGCAGACAAAGGGCGTCACGCCCTTGTTAAGCATGTCCACCAGGGTTTGCGTAATCTCCAGCCGACAGCCGGAGTTGCCGTGCGCATGGACATTGACCCGGCCGGCCATCGCCCCCCGGACATATTCTATAGGGGCCGGGTCGCCGATTCCCGCTGAATGGTTGTATATTAAATATTTCTGAAAATCCTTAACCTGTTCGTCGGAAAGCACCACCTCGGAAAACTCACCGATGCCGGTATTGACGCCGTACATGATTTCCCCGGCCTCGATTTTCTTCTCGAGCATTACGCGGCATTTGTTAATTCTTTCCACCGCTTCAGGGGCCAGCTCGACCGGTTCGTTGTGCCGGGCTATTTTCACCAGTTTTTCGACCGTCAGTCCCGACCCGTTTAATACGATAGCCATATTTCACTCCATCTATTATTTTTTTCTCATTTACGTACTAAGCCCCGAGGCTGTATATCCATACAGCCGGGATATTCATTTTAATTTAAAGGATTATAAGTCCTGAAGGCCGGAACCGGCCAGGGCATTGTAACGGCTGGCGAAAGATTTTACCGGTTTACTGTTAACCTTTTTGGGTTGTTTTTTCAATTGTTCAGTACGCATCTTAAGCCTCCTGCTTAAAGATACATATCAAAAAAAAAATTGTCAATTGAATTAAAATTGTTACCTTGGCATCATGACACCCCGCAAACCGACAGATAACTTTTTAAACAGCCAGGCTTTCGTCGCTTTTGACACCGAGACGACCGGCATGTGGGCGGTCGCCAACCGGGTGGTGGAAATCGGGGCGGTCAAATTTTGGCTCGGCCGGGATGAGTCCGAAACCTTCGAGTCCCTGATAAACCCCGAGCGGCCGATTCCCGAAGAAGTTATCGAAATCCACGGTATCACCGACGATATGGTAGCCGACCAGGAAACCGCCCGGCCGGTCCTGGAGCGCTTTATCGAATTCTGTGGCGAGGACACCATCCTTATCGCCCACAACGCCCCGTTCGATATCTCCTTTATCAACTGTGAACTGGACCGGACCGACCTGACTTTCGGCGACAACCTGATTATCGATACGGTCGATTTGGCCCGGCGTTTTTTCCCGCAACTGTCCTCCTATTCCCTTCTGTCGTTATCGAAGCATTTCAAAATCGTCGATTTCCAGAACCATCGCGCCCTCTCCGACGCCCTCATGGTCTGGAAACTGTTTCTACGAATCATAGAAAAGTTCCCGCCGGTTGACAATCTCGATGAATTCAAGAAACTGCTGACCACTTACACGATGTCGCAATGGAAAGTCGAGCAGCGGGAACTGCCCGAAGAATACCGTCCCCTTAAACAGGCGATAGAGAACAACCTGCCGGTGGAGATAGTTTACGCCGGGGTAGGCAAAACGGCCCAGCCCCGGGTTATCCGCCCCACCGAGGTGCACTGCCTGGGCGCTATTTTCTATATCAACGCTTTCTGTGAAAAAGCAAAGGCGGAAAGAACCTTCCGCCTTGACAGGATTGAGAGCTTCAAATTGTTAAGCGACTAGTGGCTTACTTTTCGGTACTCCGGGTCCAGAAGCATAAAATCCACAACCTTGATGAGCATTAATACCAGTGCAGAAAAACCAAACAGGTAATATTCGGCGTTTAGTTTCTGGAAAAGCTTCAGCAGGGGATTGAATATTTCCCAGTTAAACTCCGGGTGAAAAATGGGGAAGGCCGCCAGCCGTTCGACAAAAGGCGTCAAATCGATAAAGTAATGCAGCAGCCCGACCAGGGTTATCAAGCCGACCACCCCGGCAAAAACAAAAGATAAATTGAGCCTCTTTTTCGGCTCCTCGAGCGACGGCAGGTTATCCATAATGGCCTCCACTAGGGCCGGTGAAAGACTGTGGGTCTCCTCGCATTTCAGGGCTTTATACAGATATATGTATTCCCGTAACTTTTCCTGGGATTTCTCGCAATTATCGAGCCTTCCTCGGAAATCGGCGACTTCCCTCGACCCCAGGTTTCCGTCGAGAAACTCCTGAATCTCCTCATCGCTGATGCGACTTAAAGACATAAATCCTCCAGACAAAAATTCTTCACCAACCTGTCTTTTAACAGCTTACGGGCCCGGTAGAGATAACTTTTGACCGTCCCCTCGGGCATGCTTAAAATATCCGAAATCTCCTTATAGGTCATCTCCTGCAGATGATACAGCGACAGAATAAGGCCATAGTTGACCGGAAGTTCATCTATTTCCTGACAGAGCCGTACCGCCATATTTCTGTCCACCGTGAATTGATCCGGCTGAACCTCGAAACCGGGATTCTCATCGATACTGGCCTGTTCCGCGACAACATCCTGGTACAGCGGAATCTGCTTTTTCTCAAGGTGATTCAGACAGGTATTGTAAGCGATCCGGGCCAGCCAGGTGGAGATTTTCGATTCAAACTTGAAAGTCGGCAGATTGCGATAAGCTTTGACAAAGACCTCCTGGCTGATATCCTCCCGGTCGGCCTCGTTGAAGACCATTTTGAAAACCACATGATTTACAAGTCGATTATACCGGTGGATAAAAACCCGGTAAGCCTCGCGATTACCTTCCAGAATGTCTTTTACAAGTTGCTTTTCTTCGGTCATTTCTACACCTATATATTAATGGACTGTTTTTTAAAGCCAAATGTTGCATTTATTTTAGGTATTTTTATGTAACTTTTTTTGTGCCTTGTCTGTCCGATTAAATAGAAGTTAGAAAATAATAAAAATGTAAATATAGGAGGTTTGAAAATGGACTCTGAAGTTTTAATAGTCGGAATAATTTTCTTCTCGGTAGTCGCGATCGTCAAAATAGTCGCCGACAACAGAACCCGACACAAAATACTGGAACGGGGCATTGAAAACGAAAAAATCCAGAATTTCTTCGCGGCCCAGTTCGAGCTTCATTCGCTATCCAGTATTAAATGGGGTATGGTTTTGGTAGGCATAGGCTTGGCTGCTCTGATAAGCCAGCTGTTTCCCCGCGAATTCACCGAAGAAGCGGCCCTGGGCTTGATTTTTATCTTCGCCGGACTCGGCTTTTTAATCTACTATCCGATTGCCGAAAGAAGACTTAAACAAATCAAAAACAAGCAAAATTTACCCTCGGATTAAAGACCCCATACTTTTTTTCCTGAATCGCATAAAAGGACCCCCGTCCAGCTCGGACGGGGGTTTAAATTTTGGTGGAGCCAGGGAGGATCGAACTCCCGACCTCTTGACTGCCAGTCAAGCGCTCTCCCAGCTGAGCTATGGCCCCGAAGGCTTGTATATTAACTAACTTATCGGTTTCTGTCAACAGATTTGTTAGCCGGAAGATGCTCCTGGCGTAAATTGACATACTGACGGTCTTTCACATTTTAAAAAGATAAGCCCTAAAACGGAATCGGTTAAGACACAACTATTAGATTACCGATTAAGGAAATCATGATAGTTGATATGATAATTATATAAAAAATACCCAAAAGTTTAATAAATAACCCGTTCCAGACCCGTTAAGAATCCTTATAACTTATTGTCTTAATAAAAGATTGACAAAAATCAGCTTATACGCTACTCTTATCTAAGAAAACAGTAAAATACGTTTATCTCTTGAACAGTCAATTAACTTGTTCGTCATATATAAAAGGAAATTTTAATCGGGGTATGCAAGAATCAATCCCCGAATTGGTTAAGGCGTTCAGTGATGGTGATAATCTGGCCTTTGCGATTCTGGTAAAGAGATACCAGAGAAAGATATACGCTCTGGCTTACCAGATGCTGGGAAATCACCTGGATGCCGACGAAGTAGTACAGGAGACCTTCGTAAGAATATATCACAAAAGACAGGAGTTAAAACATGTAAGTAATTTTAGCTCGTTTCTGATTAGAGTCGCGGCCAACTACTCTATCGACTTGCTGAGGAAGCGCAAGATCCATGGAGAGTTGACGGACGACCCGACATCCTTGCCCGGGAATATTCAGGTATACATGTCCCGGCGGGTCAGAACCCCCAGCGACCTCTATGAAGACAAAACGGTGATGGAGGAAATTAGAAGAGCCCTTGACCAGTTGCCGCCCCGGCAGAAAATCACGGCTGTCCTTCACGATATTAAAGGATTCTCAAAAACCGAGATAGCCGCGATTCTTGAGTGCCCCGAAGCCACTGTTCGTTCTAATCTCCATATTGCCCGAGCTAAGCTGAAAAAAATCTTAAAAAACCGCCTGTCAAAGGAGTAGCGATGACTCACCGCCATATAACAGATGTGATCGACGACTACATTGACGATGAATTAGATATATCTGCATCAGAGGAAGTCCGCCGGCATATTGAACAGTGCCGGACCTGCCGGGCCGAGTATGAACTCGCCCTGCGGCTGCGGAAAATGCTGTCCGGGAACTCTGCCGCCGATCCCGGCGAGGACTATTTCAACGAGGTTTCAGCCTTAATATTAGCTAAAACGGTCAATACCACCCCGTCCGAGACAATTGTCACCAACCTGGAAAAACAGAGACGGAACAACAAAAGAGCGTTTTATCGTTCTCTGGTCTCAGTGGCCGCTTCGCTGGTAATTTTCTTCACCGCCCTGATTTTCGGCTCCACCCAGAATAAACCCGTTACCGTAAACGTTTCCTCTTCAGAAGAAACGTATCACATGACCGTAACGCAGGAAAATGACGATAACGATTATGTAATTATGACCGCCGCTGAACAGAGGAATTTAATAAAAGGAATTATTCTCCTGGGTTCACCGGGACATTTTGAGCAATGTGGAATATTATCCGAGTTATTGCCCACCCAATAAATCGGACGGGAAATATTAAATTACGGAGTTATGCCTTGTATAAAAAAATAAGCGTGCCGGTATTCCTGCTTATCCTTTTCTTAGCCTATAGTTGTGACCAGGGAACCAAAAAAGTGGTCCTCCGGTACAAGCACAAAGCCGGCTACGAGATGATTTACGAAACCACCGCAAAATCGAGCCTTAAACTACTTGAGGCCGACACGGTCTTCAAAGATTATTCCACAGTCGTAAAATACCGAATAAATAATGTTGTCAAGAGAGTTCTCGAGGACAGCACTTATGAAGTATATTCGACCTCTACCAAGTTATCCGAAGTTGTAACTACCAAAGATTCCACCATCCAACAAGGCGAAAAGAAAGCCTGGGAACGCATCGTCTATTTCAAACCCAACGGTAAAACCATCGATGTGGAATTTCCCGAACCGATAGATTCCGCCTGGGCGGATTATATCAGGGAATCCTACAAACAGGGTCTGCCGGTTTTCCCCGATGGCGAGGTGTTTGTCGGTTACTCCTGGACCCAGACCACCAAAGTCCTGATTGACGAGGAATCCAGCCTTTCCTCCACCACCTATACAATTAAATCGTTTGCCCGTGAAAAAGGGTATGATTGCGTGGTTATCGAATACGACGGAAACATGGTCATTCCCATCAAACCCTATCCCGTGGAAAAATCGAAAGAAAAAAGGGAAGGGGTTGACCGGATGGACATGAAAGGTGTCATGTATTTCGCATATAAAGAAGGGGTGGCTGTTTCTTTCCGCGAGAACTGGAAAATGAACGGCAACCGAAAAGTGACCAAGGAAGACGGCGAAGTTACCGGCTACATTGTTATCATGGAAGGCGACTACACCGAAACCCTGATTGACCGGAAAAAACCCTGAAGAACGACTATATCATATAACTCCGTATTTAGAGATTTCGTGGCCCCGCTTTAAAGCCGGGCCGTTTTTTTATTTTACACCGGCGAGATTTTCCAATAATTTATATCAAATCGTCAAATATGGAGAAGCGAAATGAATAATATCCTGTCTGGTTTGAACCGTCGTTTTGACCATGCCTTCCTGCACCAGGAAATCAGTGAAAAGGATATCGTCCAGCTCTGCCGGGACGCCGTCGAATATGATTTTTACTCGATTGCCATAAATCCCGTCTGGGTCAGGTTAGCCCGGAGTACATTACAAAACAGCCGCGTCCAGATTCTGTCCGTTTCCGGGTTCCCCCTCGGGGCTAACCGCACGGATATGAAAGTGGCCGAAGCGGTCAAGGGGGTTAGCGACGGCGCCCATGAAATCGATATGGTGGCCAATATCGGCTGGCTTGTTTCCAATCAGTTTAGAAAAGCTGAATCGGAAATAAACGAAATCAGGAAAAGCCTTCCCTACAACGTTATTTTGAAGGTCATAATCGAGGCCGGGAAACTCACCGAAGAGCAGCAAATCGAAGCCACCCGTGCGGTTATAGACGGCGGCGCGCAGTTTGTCAAAACCTGCACCGGCTTTTTCGGCGGGGCGACCGTTCAGCAGGTCAAAACCCTCCACCGAGCGGCCCAGGGTAAAATCGAGGTCAAAGCTTCGGGTGGTATCAGGGCCATTCAACAGTGCCGGGAGCTTCTCGAGGCCGGGGCCACCCGTTTGGGGTCGTCGTCTTCGGTCGCCATCATGAACGAACTCAAAAACTCAGAGGACAAATAATTGACATACATTGAAACCCACCCCTTTCCCCTTGTTTTAAGGGATAAATTTTTATATCTATAGTGCTGGAAGATGAGCGAAAATACTGGCAAAAAGCGGCCGTTTATCGGGATTCATTTTAAATGCTGCAATGTCTATAACCGCATTTATTTGAACAAAGCCGGAACAGCTTTTGTCGGCTGGTGCCCGAAATGCGCCGCTAAAGCGGAAATCAGGGTGTCCCCGACCGGTTCCAAATCCCGCTTTTTCCTGGCTGATTAAGGAGCGTTATGGAATCTCTACTCCGTTCCAAAATTGTAGTGGTACCGATGGGTGAGGTGGATTTTATGATGGTCAATAAACTGGCCTCCAATCTCGGCCCCGTTTTTAACCGTTCGGTGGATATTCTCAAGGGGATGAAAATCCCCGAAGAAAGTTTCAATGTCATCCGCAACCAGTATTACACCCAGGTCATCCTCTCCAAAATCGAGCGCGCCAAAGCCAATAACCGTGAAAAAGTGATTGCCATCTGCGAAGAAGATTTGTATGTACCGGAAGAAAACTATGTTATAAGCTACGTGGACAAATTGTCCGGGACGGCGGTGGTTTCGCTATATTATTTGCGGCAGGAATTTTATGGCTTACCCGATGACGAAAGTAAAATCTACCCGCGCCTTTTCAAGGAAGCGATACATCGGATGGCTCACCTTTACGAACTCCCGGAGTGCCGCAATCCCAAATGCGTCAATTACTTCAGCCAGATGATGCTGGATATTGACAGCAAGAGCGAAAAGTTTTGTGATATCTGCAACCGCAAGCTTACCGGTATCGTCTGACCGGAACGGGATTAAATTATGAACCTTGACCAGATTATCGACCTGCTTAAAAATGACCGAAACTTAAATCAAAACATTACCCACTGGAAATCCATTTCCGCCCGACCGCCCAAATATGTCGATTTTCCCGATTATCTCGACAGAAGACTGGTGGCTACCCTGAACAAAAAAGGTATCAGACAGCTTTACACCCACCAGTTGGAAACGATTGAGGCGGTCAGAGAAGGTCATGACACGGTCGTGGTCACCCCCACCGCCTCAGGCAAAACGCTCTGTTATAATATTCCGGTCATAAGCGAGATATTGAAATCCCCCAGTTCCCGCGCCCTGTATCTCTTCCCTACCAAAGCCCTCTCGCAGGACCAGCTCAGCGAGCTTTATGATTTGGTGCAAAAACTCGAGGTCGATATAAAAACCTATACTTTCGACGGTGACACGCCGCAAACCGCCCGCCGGGCCATCCGTTCCGCCGGGCATATCGTCATCAGCAATCCGGACATGCTCCACGCCGGGATATTGCCCCACCACACCAAGTGGATCAAGCTTTTCGAAAACCTCAAATATGTCGTTATCGACGAAGTCCATCATTACCGGGGAATATTCGGCTCGCACCTGGCCAACGTGATAAAGCGCCTGCGGCGGATATGCCGCTTCTACGGCTCCGACCCCATTTTTATCTGCTGTTCGGCGACTATCGCCAATCCCGACGACCTGGCCGGGCGCATTATCGGCCGGCCGGTCAAGCTGGTTGACAACAACGGCGCCCCCGCGGGGAAAAAACATTTTCTGCTGTACAATCCCCCGCTTATCAACAAGCAGCTGGGCATCCGCAAATCGGCTCTCAACGAGGCCGCCCGGCTGGCGACCATGTTCCTGCGCGAAAGAATCCAGACGATCGTTTTCGCCCATTTTCGTTTATATGTGGAAGTTCTCCTGACCTATCTTCAGCGCGAACTCAAGGGAGATTTTGACCGGGGCATCAAGGTCGCCGGCTACCGCGGCGGTTACCTGCCCAACGAGCGCCGCCGGATTGAACGCGCCCTGCGCGACGGTTCTATTACCGGCGTGGTCTCAACCAACGCCCTGGAGTTGGGCATCGATATCGGGTCGCTCGATGTTTCCATCATTATCGGTTATCCCGGCTCGATCGCCTCGCTCTGGCAGCAGGCCGGGCGGGCCGGACGAACCCGCAGCAATTCGCTGACCATCATGGTGGCCAACTCCTCGGCCATCAACCAGTTTCTGTGCGCCGAGCCGAAATATATTTTCGACCGCACCCCCGAGGCCGGGATTATCGACCCCGACAACCTGATTATCCGCACCAACCATCTCAAATGCGCCACGTTCGAACTGCCGTTTTCCGAAACCGAGTTACAGGACGACATCTCGACCGGTAAAATTCTCGATTACCTGGCCGGGGAAAACATCCTGCGCAAATCCGGCGACCGTTATCACTGGTCCTCGGAAATCTACCCGGCCCAGCAAATATCATTGCGGTCGGCCTCGTCGGATAATTTCGTTATATTGAACGAATCCCGGCATTCCGAAGTCATCGGCGAGATGGATTATTACTCCGCCCCGATATTTTTACACCCGGAGGCCATCTATCTCCACGCCGCCAACCAGTACCAGGTCACCAAACTCGACTGGGAGGGCAAAAAAGCCTATGTCAAGGAAGTCGAGGTTGATTATTACACAGACGCCGAGACCAAAACCGATTTGAAAGTCTTAAACGTCAACCAGGAGCTCACCACTATCGACGACTCCCGCATGCAGTGCGGCGAGGTTTCGGTCACCAGCGTGACGGTGCTTTTCAAAAAGATAAAATTCCAGACCCATGAAAACGTCGGTTCCGGCCAACTGCAACTGCCGGAACTGGAAATGCACACCAGCGCCTTCTGGTACACTTTCCCGGGCGATATCGCTTACAAAGTTAAGCTGGAGGTGGATAAATTCGGCGGTTCCCTGCGCGGGCTGGCCAATATCCTGGGCAAAATCGCTCCCCTGTGGGTCATGTGCGACACCCGTGATTTGCGCTCCATCTCGCAGGTGCGGGCGCCCTTCACCGAACGGCCGACCATCTACATTTACGAGAATATCCCCGGCGGGGTGGGTTTGTCGGAGAAACTGTACGCCGAATCGGACAAGCTGTTCGAGGCCTCATTGCAGCACATAAGGAAATGTCCCTGCGCCGACGGCTGCCCGACCTGCATCGGCCCGCCTATGGAAGTCGGCGAAGGCGGCAAGGAAGGCGTGATAAAATTATTGGAATACATGCTGGCCCTCGCCCCGGTGTGAAAAATTTGATTTTAAAGTGTATCTAAATACATTCTTTGAATTACAGGCTCGTCGAAATGAAAAGTATTTCTAATTAGAGGGTATAATATATCATTTAATCGAATCGGTAATTTTTTACGGATACCGAGTGAGTTTAAATTTACCGAATACTTTTTACCAATAATATTTAATGAGTCTATAGTAAAATCCATTTGTCTTCTATAATTTTCAAAATATTCAATCGTTTCCTTGAAATAAACACCTTGTTTATATGTTCCATTTCTCTGATGTGCTGTTCTAATACTATCGTATGCTTTTTCACAATTTATTTTATTTATTTCATTCCATTTTTTTACAGAAGTAACAAATATTTCTCTATCTGTAACATCATAAACATCATCATTTGCAATCCCTATCCATTGTCGTGCTGGTTCGAAAAGTAAAAGTGTTAAAAAACCAGAGATTAAAAATAACAGTGTTGGAATCCCAATCTTATACCACAATGGATTTACAGATACTTTCTGAAAAGGTAACCCAAACTTAGTTGTCTGTATTATACATTTATCTAAAAGTTTAATTGCATACTCTAAACCACTATAAGCAGATCTGATAACTTCTCTTCTATCTCCTTCATCCGATACGGATAATAATGGACTATAACGTATTATCTCAAATTCTTTATAAAAATCATGATCTTTGTTAAAAATTAACGATAATTTATCTTTTGTATCCCTTCTCCATTCATCAATGTCATCTCTGTCGTATTCCTTCTTTAGTATTTCCTCTGCAAGCTTCTTATTCTTTTTAAGTGCTTTGAGAGCTTTTCGTTTTGAAATCTGATTTTCTGTGTCCCCCATATTCCCTCCCTAAAACACCGAGAACTTGAAATACTTGCGGGGGTTGTCCTGAATGTCCGAAATCAAATTGTTCACCCGCGCCATCAGCTCCGTCACCTCGACATACAATGCCGTGTCGTTGACCAGCATCCCCATACTCCCCTCGGCCATGTTAATCTTGTACATGATACTGTCCAGCTTGGCCGTGGACGCCGCCAGGTTGTCGTACAGTTGCGGGTCGGTGATAATCTTGCCCAGTGTGCCCCGGTTTTCGTTGACCTGGTCGGTCAAATCGGCGATCGAGTGCGACATCCGCTCTATCGAACCCACCAGCCGCTCCTGGTTGCCCTGTAAATCCTTCACCAGCAGGCTGAGGTTGGCCGAGAGGGTGGTCAATTTAACATACAGCTCGTCGTTGGTGGCCAGCTGCCCCAGCGTCCCCTCGCCCTCTTTCATGCGGTACAGCACCGTGTCGAGATTGGCGACCAGATTTCCGGCTTTGTTAAGGGCTTTCTCACCGGCAGCGAACATCGACGAGGCGTCGCCGGGGTGGTGAGTCGGCACGACATCCCCTTCTTCTATAAGTGTCCCCCCCACCGGGCCGGGCAGGATTTCCACATACCTGTCGCCGATAAAGCCGATTGTCCCCAGTTGCACCATGGTACCCTTGGACAGCATATGCCAGACGGCTTTTCGGACGTTGCAAACCACTTTTATCTGGCGCAACGAATCGAGACTGACAAAGTCGATCGATTTGACATTACCGATCTCGACCCCCGCCAGCCACACCGGCGAGCCGGTTAGAAGACCGTTGATATTCTTGAAATAACAAACGAACTTGGCTTTGGTGTGAAAAATCGAGGTTCCGCCCCCCATGAGCGAGGCCCAGAATAACAAAATTATCACAATCGTCAACAGTATGCCGACTCTCAAATTACCCCATCTGACACCGATTGAATCTTTCATATTTCAAACCCCTGATTTTCTGATTATATAATTAAACGCCGTTCATAAATTTCTTTTTCGCCACCAGGTTCATCGAATCCCGGAAAGGACTCAAAAAATTCCTGACTCTTTCGTCCCGGCAATCTCGCAGGCCGACGAAATCGCCGTCAAACGCCATCTCTCCCTCGTGGATGACGATAAAACGGTTGGCGATACTGAGTGCATCCGCAATCTGGTGGGTTACGACCACGGTCGAGATGGACCGCTCCCGCATGAGTTTGTTTATCAGGTTGAGAACATTCTCGGCCGATTGCGGGTCAAGCCCGGTGGTCGGCTCGTCGTAAAGCATAATTCTCGGGTTGGTGGAAAGCAACGCCCGCCCGATAGCCACCCGGTGCTGCATTCCCCCGGACAGTTCCTCGGGCAGCTTGTCGATAATCTCTGAGGCGTCCAGCCCCACGAAACCGAGCATCTCCACTACCCTTCCCTCGATTTCCTTCCAGGACAGCTTGGTGTGCTCGATCAGGTAATAGCCGACATTCTCACCCACTGTGCGCGAGTCGAAAAGCGCCCCGTCCTGGAACACCATCCCGATCCTCTTGCGCAGCTCCCGCTTATCTTTCTCTTTCATAACACATATATTCCGGCTGTCGATACGAATCTCGCCCCGCTGGGGACATTCCAGGCCCAGGATCAGGCGCAGTACGGTCGATTTACCCGACCCGGAGGGACCCATAATGACCACCGACTCGGTCTGGTCGATGTCAAACGAGACATTTTTCAAAACCAGCTTTTCGTCATAACCGAAATCTATGTTTCTGAACTCGATCATAGGTACCCTTTAAGCATCGGGAAAAAGAATTTGGTGAAAACAAAATTAGCGATCAGTATGGTAATCGACGACATCACCACCGAATCGGTGGTCGCCTGCCCGACCCCCTTGGTGCCGCCTTCCGAGGTAAAGCCCTTGTAACACGATATGAAAGCGATGACTAATGAGAACGCTACCGGCTTTACCAGGCCGATAAAGATATTTCCGAACACCAGTCGTTCCCTGATAGCCGCCCAGTACATGGTCGATGATATATGGGCGTGGAAAATAGCTATCAGCCAGGCGCCGAAAATCGCCACGGCGTCGCATATCACCGTCATGGCCGGGACCATTATGATGAGCGTAATCAATCGCGGAGCGGCGATTTTACGAATCGGGTCAATCCCGAACGAGCGCATGGCGTCAAGCTGGTTGGAACTTTTCATCGCCCCGATTTCCGCCGTAATCCCCGAGGCCACCCGGGCGGCCATCATCAGGCCGGTCAGCGTTGGACCCAGCTCCCGCACGATGGCCAGCGACATAATCCGCCCCAGGTAATCCTTGGCGCCGAAATCCGAAAGCTCGTTGGCAAAGGCAATAGCAAACCCCTGGCCCGAAAAAAGCCCCGTCAGCACCACCAGAAAAAGCGAACCGATACCGATCAGGTACATCTGCTCCATCGTCTCGGCGATATAAATCGGCCGACCGAAAAGAGAAGCCACCATCTTCAGGGAGAAGAAAAAGAGGCGCTGGCTCTCGAAGGCAAAATGTTTCAGCCAGTTGTTGATTTTCCTAAAAATACCGTGTTCCCTTTCTGTTTTCTTTGCAATTTCAGGTCAATTTTTTATAAAGTCAAGGTAAATAACCTTTTAATAGACAAACAGTTCACTTATATTATACTGACAAATAAACCTAAGTTTCGAAACGTATTTAATTTGCCCAAAAGGCTTCAACAGGATTTTAGTTATGACAGACCAGGGGAAAAAATACCGCGCCCACGCTATCGCCCTCTATTCCGGCGGTTTGGATTCAACGCTGGCTATCCTGCTCATGCTCAAACAGGATATCAAAGTCACCGCCCTATTTTTTGTACACAATTTCGGATACGTCCCCGACCCCGATGATCCCTCCGAGACCAATCCCTACACGGTCGCTAAAAAATTCGTTTTCGACCTGGAAGTAATTCACCTGGGCGAGAAGTTCATCGATATCGTGCTGGAGCCGGAACACGGTTGGGGGGCGCACATGAATCCCTGTTTGGACTGCAAAATTCTGATGATGCGCGAGGCTTCGGCCTATATGGAAAAAGTGGGAGCCGATTTTGTCGTCACCGGCGAAGTCATGGGGCAGCGCCCTTTTTCACAGCTGAAGAATCAGATGAACCTGGTCTTGAAAAAGTCGGGTCTCAAGGGGAAACTTCTCCGCCCCCTGTGCGCTCAACATTTTTCCCCCACTGAACCGGAGCTAAGCGGCCTGGTGGACCGGGAGCAGTTGCTTGATATCCAGGGCCGGGGCCGCAAACGGCAAATTATGCTGGCCGAGGAATACGGTCTCCTGGACTACCCCACCCCGGCGGGCGGCTGCCTCTTGACCGACAAGGGCTTTTCCAACCGCCTGAAAGACCTGATCGAACACTCCGAAAATTTATCCCCCGACAATATCGACCTGCTCAAAGTCGGCCGGCATTTTCGAATAGATAAAGACACCAAGGTCGTGGTGGGCCGCAACGAGAAAGAAAACGACCGCCTGGAAAAACTGGTGCGGCCGCATCATCTGCTTTTCGACGTCAACGATATCGCCTCCCCGCTCGCGCTTTTAATCGGGCCGGCCACCGATGACAACCTTCAAACCGCCGCTCTGCTGACCGCCCGCTATTGTTCGGCCCGCAACAAAACAGCCGTCAAAGTCACAGCTTTTCAAAACGGGGAGGTTTTCCGCGAGGTAAGCGTCAACCCGGCTGTGGATTTCGACCACACCCTCAAAGCGATAACCTGACCTCCCCCCGAACAAAGCATAAAAAAAGCCCTCTCCGTTTCCGGAAAGGGCTCGTCATGTTTTCGGCTTTTGAGTTAAAAGCTTACTTCAGAAGAATCATCTTCTTGGTTTCGGTAAAGCTGTCGGTATCCAGCTTGTAGAAATAGACACCGGAGGATTTGTCGGAAGCGTTCCATCTGATATCCACCCGGCCCGGTTCGGAATAACCGCTGAACTGTTCCACCGTCTGACCGAGAACGTTAAAAATAGTCAGGCTGTAATTGGTGGCCACCGGAACCGAGAACGAAAGATTGGTTTCCGGGTTGAACGGGTTGGGATAATTCTGATTCAGTTCGAACTTCTCCGGAACATCGGGATTGCTGATGCCGGACAGGGAAACGGTGACATTATCGAATTTGGGATTTTCCACCGACTGGCCGTCCGGTTCCTGGTAGACGAAAATCATGGCATGGCGCGGTTTCGTGGTCTCGGTAGCTTCAATAGTGATCTGGTTCACACCGGGGTCCTCTATCTCGAAAATCAGGTTGGCTACCGGGCCGGAACCGTCGTTGAGAGGCTCCACACTAGTCGAGGACAGCTGGCTGATTAAACCGATAATGACCGTGTTTTCTTCGTTGTTAATATCGGCGATTTTAAAATCAAAATGGGAAACTCTGGTATTCTCGAAATCCACCTCTTTGAGCCTTACGCCCTCGGAGAACTTCAAGGGAATATCCATTGCCATCAAACCGGCCAGGTTGGCTACTTCAATCGGCACGGTAATGGTATTAGATTCCGCACTCAGGGCGCTTCCTGCCGCCACTTTTGTCGCCGGCGCGGCATAAACCATGGCCGACATCAATACAACGACAACCATGATTGATAAGATTTGATAACGCTTGTTCAAAACTTACCCCCAAATATTTAAGGGTTGTTAATTATTTTGGCTGTGACGCAACTTCATGTCGCCATCCAGCCGCTTTCCTCACGCAATACGACTTTTGCGGGTCAGTTTGTTAATGGCAATCGGGATATAATTGAAGTGATTTGGTTTCCTAATAACAATATAATTAAAAATCCTTTTTTTGTCAAGCCAATTCCATTTGAAACGGTTATTGGCGAAAATTTGAAAGCCACTTCCTGATGTGTGATCCGGGATTACTTCGTCATCCTATTAGTATTACAACTATGCGACGATTTAGTTCCAGCTTCAGCTTAAATATTTCGTAAAAAAAACATTATTTTTTTATATAAAACGCAAAAATCTTTCCTGGTATTTGCTGTTTTCCATCGCATAAAATGCGCTGTGTTACGCGGAGCGGTGTGACAGTTTTCACAAGCCCGCGGTCGCCATGATATCTCTTTCTAAAATAAATGGTTCGCAAAATTTGCTTTTCTTACCGGAAGATTTTTCCTACCACATTGCCGCTCCCGGAAGCGTTTTTAAAAGCTTGACTTACCTCCTTTGGATTCTTAAGCTTACCCCATACAAAGGAGGAATATATTCATCTTCTGGAGGTTTTTTGAATAATACCAACAATAAGGCAACAGAGAAATTCACACCCGTAATTCCACACGATAAATTGATTGACGAGGTTACCTGGAAAGCGATAATTCTGGGTATCATCATCTCGGTGGTATTCGGGGTGGCTAACGCCTATATCGGGGTCAAATTCGGCATGACGGTCTCGGCCTCGATTCCGGCCGCGGTCATATCGATGGCCGTTTTGCGCTTTCTTTTCAAGAAAGTCACGATCCTGGAAAACAATATCGTCCAGACTATCGGCTCAGCCGGGGAATCGCTGGCGGCTGGGATTATCTTTACCGTCCCGGCCTTTTTCATCTGGTCGGCCAACGAGCAGCTGGTGGCCCAGGGTTATTACCATGATGTTTCCAAAATGCAGATTTTCTGGCTGTCCCTGCTGGGCGGGGCGCTGGGTATTCTGCTGATGATTCCCCTGCGGCGCTACCTGGTTGAAAAGGAGCACGGCAAACTCAGGTTTCCCGAAGGCACCGCTTGCGCCGAGATTATAGTAGCCGGCGACGAGGGCGGCGGTAAAGCCCGCCTGGTCTTTTCCGGTATCGGCGTGGGCGCTCTCTTCAAAATCGGCTATGACATGCTGCGCTTCTGGCCGCAAACCCCGGAACACAATTTCAAGGGCTTCTTAAAAGGCGGCACTATCGGGATGGACGCCACCCCGGTACTTTTAGGGGTGGGTTATATTATCGGACCTCAAATAGCCGCCCTGATGCTCAGCGGCGCCGTGCTGGGTTATCTGGGTATCGCCCCGCTTTTATCCTTTATCGGCGACCAGATTCCGGGCATTATTATAGCTCCCGGAAATATCCCCCTTAACGAGATGGACCCCGGCCAGCTCAGAAATGCCTATATCAAGTATCTCGGGGTGGGCGCCGTGGCGGTCGGCGGGTTTATCTCGCTCATTAAGTCCCTGCCGGTAATCGTATCGTCTTTCAAGCAGGGTTTCACCGAACTTATCGGCGGTAAAAAAGCCGCCACCGATACCATCCGCACCGACAAGGACCTGCCCATGAAATGGGTCATGCTGGGTGTGACGGTAGTTATAATCGCCATCTGGCTGCTGCCTGGAACGAGCCTGGGCCTGCTCGGTTCGGCTATCGCCGTCCTGTTCGGCTTTTTCTTCGTGGTGGTAGCCGCCCGGATTGTCGGTATTGTCGGCTCGTCATCGTCACCGGTGTCGGGCATGACCATCGCCACCCTGCTGGCCACCTGCACTATCCTGATATATTTCGGGGTCGAGGGTACGGCCGGGATGGTGACCGCCATGTCGGTCGGCTCGATTGTCTGTATCGCGGTGTGCATGTCGGGCGATATCGCCCAGGACCTAAAAACCGGTTACCTGCTGGGGGCCACACCCTGGAAACAGCAGTTGACCGAATTTATCGGGCTGATTTTCCCCGCCCTGGCGATGGGCTTCACCCTTTATTATCTTAACGAGGTATTCGGCTTTGTCGAAGGCGCCACCAGCCGCGAGCCTTTGTTGGCCCCGCAAGCCAACGTCATGGCGGTGGTGGTGCAGGGCATTATGAACGCCAACCTGCCCTGGCTGCCGATTATCGTCGGCGGTATGATTGCGGTGGCGGTCGAGCTTCTGGGTATTTCCTCCCTGCCGTTCGCTATCGGCTTGTATCTGCCGCTGTCATTGTCCACACCCATAATGACCGGCGGCATTGTAGCTTTCGCGGTTAAGAAATACTTCAAAAACAAGGAACAGTTCAACCGGCAAAACCTGCGCGGCATTCTATTCGCCTCGGGGTTGGTCGCCGGCGACGGCGTCATCGGGGTGATGGTGGCGTTCATGATTGGCCTCTGGCCGGCCTACGCCGTTTATTATGACGCGCACCAGGATATGCTGGGCAGCCTGTCCGGCTCTTTCGGCCCCTGGATGTCGCTTATCGCTATCGCCCTGCTGACAGCCATCCTGGCCCATTTGGCGTTCAGAAAAGGCAAATCGTAAATATTGTTATCAATAAAAAAAGGCAGCCCGCTAAAAAAACGGGCTGCTTTTTTAGTAACAGGTTCTTTAATATTTATGTAATATCACCGGATCACCCTCAGCGGTAGCCACCTCAATCTTTACAATATTGGCGTCAAAACGAAGTATTTGCCCGCTAAAGGCATCACCCACCAGGCTGTAAACGATCACTCTATTGGTATCCTTTTTCATTTCCATATCACTGTTTAACAAATGTATATCTGTGACCCTGTCAAGCTCGAGATAAAGGGCGCCCAATTCATCACTTACAGACAGCACAGTGTTTTCAACCCAATATTCATAGCGTTTTAATTCCAAATTTTTAGGGCAGAAGGGCGTTTCATCGCCAACTATAATTCCTATTAATAACACGAGGTCCGGTAACGTTAAGACTTTTCCGTCCCCGTTTATATCACTGTTTTCCGCGGCGGTTTGAAAATCAGGCCCCAGGGCTTCAAGACCGTACACAAAATAATTTACGTAAAATATCGCGTCGGCTATCGTATATGGTAAACCATCCAGATTAATATCACCGCGGTTCTCATTATCACAGGGGGATTTTATAGAGTCTATGGGGTCTAAAGTGCCGTCATTATCCTCGCAGGAAATCATCAAAATAACGAGGACCAAAACGCCGATTATCGTTATACCAGTGAAAAGTTTTTTACACATATCAAGCAGTATTCATAGAAACATTTATGGTAATATAGATCCACATCACCGGTATGTCAAGAGTGACGGTGGAATAATTTGCTTTGTATTTAAAGGGAATGTGCCGGTCGGCTAATACTTCTTGCGGCGCTCTACCATGAAATTGGAGCCGGCTTTCTGCTTGGTGGCTTTTTTCAAATCGGCCAGCATCCGGGAAAGCTCCCCGACATGGGAAAACTTGCCGTTATCGTTAATCATCACGGCGATGGAGATAGTCAGGATGGGATAGTTTTCAAGTTCCCCCCGGCGGCTGACGGTCGTAATATACCCCCGCTCCCGGTCCTCGAGCTCGTAGCGGTAGGGTATCAAGGCGTCGAAACTTTTTATAACCCAGGTGCAGACTTTCTCGACAATATCGCGGGGGATGACATAGATAAAATCATCACCGGCGATATGCCCCACAAAACCCTCGCGGCAGACGTCGAAAACCACGTCCCTTATAATTTTGGCGGTCAGTTTGATAACCCGGTCGCCGTAGGAATAACCGTAATAGTCGTTGTAGGCCTTGAAATTGTCAAGGTCGGCGTAACAGACGGCGAACTCCGCACCCATTTTAATCTGGCGTTCGATTTCATATTCAATCATGGCCGGCCCGGGAAGGTGGGTCGAGGGATTGATCGATAAATCCCGCCGGTTGCGGTCGATGACCCGGTGAATCCGGACCTCGACCAGCTTATCCAGCCACTCCCCGTAAATGAAATCCTCGGCCCCGTTTTCGAAAGCCGCCACCACGATATTGTTCGTCGGCTCCGGGTGATAGAGGATTACCGGGATGATGGACAGAAAGACATTTCCCTTGATAGCCTGGAGCATCTCTATTTCATGGACAAATTCGGATTTTCCGGCTATCAGGATGGCGTTAACGGGAAAGCGCTGACAGATTGTCACCAGTTTTTCAAAGGTGTCAAAATAATGAAAAGAAACCTCCTGGCCGGGATAAAACTGTTTCAGGTGGAAATCCAGATTTATCCCCTTCTGCATCAGGGCGAAATGATAGACCGGCGTTACGGCAAGGTCAGCCCTTCTTATCTCCGCCCAACTCTCTAGGATGGTATTTTCTGTGTTCGGCAATAATATAATCCCGGTCAATTTTGGTGTAAATTTCCGTAGTAGATATATCGGCATGACCGAGCATTTCTTGTACTATTCTTAGGTCCGCCCCGCCCTCGATAAGATGGGTGGCGAACGAATGGCGGAATGTATGGGGGGTGACTTTTTTGGATATGCCCGTCTGGAGAACGATTTTTTTGATAATTTTCCACAGTCCGACCCGCGAGAATTTCCGGCCGAACCGGTTCACCAACAGGTAATCTTCATATTTAAATTGCGGCTCCTTTCTTGTTTCCAGGTAAGAAGTTACGGTTTTTTTGGCGTACTCACCCACCGGCACCAGCCGCTGCTTGTTCCCCTTGCCCAGAATCCTCAAAAAGCCGGCTTCAAGTTCCATTTCCGAGATTTTCAGATTGAGAAGCTCCGACAGCCGCAGGCCGCTGCCGTAGAGAAGCTCGATAATAGCTTTATCCCTGAGGTATGAAGCTGATTCCGGCTTGATGGCTTCGATTATATTCGAAATCTCTCCCGGCGAAAGATAATCCGGGTGATAGCGCGATATTTTCGGGGCGGCATATACCAGGGCCGGATTTTCCTTAATCCGGTTGTTATCTTTCAAATAAGCGAAAAAGCCCTTGATAGAGGCTATTTTCCGCGCCAGGGTGGCGGGTTTTTGGCCCTTCCGGGTCAGGGACATAAAATAACCGCTGATATCGGCCGGCCTTATTTTAAGCGGGCTTTTCCCCTTGACCGTTTCGGCGAAGGCCGCCAAATCCCCGATATAAGCGCTCAGGCTGTTTTCCGACAGGCCCCGCTCAAGTTTCAGATGCTGCCGGTAATCGTCGAGTAAATAGCGAAAGGTATCGTCCATTTTATAACCCGTGCGCCATGGTAATCACTCCGGGAACAGAAAACCCGGCTTTTTGCAGCGTTCTTTTAGCCTCGAAAACCGTCGCCCCGCTGGTGACGACATCATCGACCAGCAGGACCTTCCGTCCGTCCATATCATGACAGTCGATGTCCACCTTGAAGACTCCCCGGATATTACGCAGCCGCTGGTATTCGTTCAGACGGGCCTGGGGTTGGCGTTTTTCGGTCCGGTAAAGAAGGTCGTCATCGACGTCAATATCCAGAAGCTCCCCCAGCCTTTCGGCGAACAGGGTCGCCTGGTTATAACCGCGATAATATTCCCGGCTGGGATGCAGCGGAATCGGAATCAGTATATCGGCATCCAGGCTTTTGATAAGCGGCCCGAACTGTTCGCAGACCGCCCCGGCGATAATTCGCGAAGGTGAGGTTATTTCCTTGAATTTGTATTGAATGATGACCTGTTTCAGCGGGTCGATATAATTGCCCCAGGCAAACATGAGAAAAGCTTCCTCGCCGCATATATTACAGCCGGCGCTTTCACGTGTAATCTCGGCCCGGCAGTTCAGGCAAAAGGGATTTTCATACCGGTCAACGGCCTTGAGGCAGCTATCACAAATATCGATTTTACTCTTATTAAACTCCCCACACCCCAGGCACAGCGGCGGAAAGAGAAAATCCAGAAAAGCCCTGGTCCAGTAATTCTTATTGACGGCTTGAATACTCACAACCTTAAAAAAGAATATTTTACCGCTTAATTCAAGGAAAATTATGACAGCTTTTTCAAAAGCCATTTATAAGAATAGAATAAGATAAAAAAGACCAGCACCAGGGCCGCGGCAATATGAATAATCCCCGCCCCGTTTTCGGCCGTCCGGGAATGATATTCCGCCGAAATATTCAACAGCGTGTAAACCCGGTCGGTAAGGATGCCGCAGATAATCGACACCACCACAATAGCGGTCAGGTAACGCACGGTTGACCGGAAGCCCAGTATTTTCTTGAACACCACCAGCGAGGCGATATTGGTAGCCGGCCCGACCATCAGGAACACCAGGATAGCCCCGGGTGTTAACCCTCCCGTCAGAAGCACCGCCGCCAGCGGGGTGGACGAACTGGCACAGATATAAAGCGGCAGACCTATAACAACCGCCCCGGCATACCCCGCCCAGCCGGTCCTGAAGACCTCCGGGATATTCACCAGATTATCCCCTATAAGCGCCCCCACTAGCCCGGCCAGCACAAAACCGAGGAACAGATAGGGCGCCAGGTCGCTCAGGAGGACGGTAAAGGCGTACTTTATACTTGATAAGATTCTAATTATAATGTTCTGTTTTCCTGAATTTTCATTCGAGTTTGAGCAGGTACAGCCGCAGTCATCCCCGCACCCGTCCGCCAGAGTTGGAATAATTTCGCGCTTATCCTTAAAAAATGTTTCGGTAATGCCGGCCGAAAAAGCCGTCAGAAAAGCGGTCACCGGCCGGGCGACCGTTAAAACTGGGTCGGTCAGGGTGTAGGTCAAAGCGATGGAGTCCACCCCCGATTCCGGGGTAGAAATTAGAAACGACATCACGCTCGGTTTACCGACCCCGGACCGCCTGAATTGGCTGGCCACCGGCAGCACCGAACAGGAGCACAGCGGTAACGGTATGCCCAGAAGGGCGGCTTTGAAAACCCCTTTTACTCCTCCTCCGCTAATCAGGCGGCTGATATTTTTCTCGTTCATGACGAGCCATAACAGCCCTGCCAGGACAAGCCCGATTATAAATAAAAACGCCGAATCAACCAGCATCAGCCAGGTCGCTTCGGCCCAATTTTGAAGAAAAGCCAGCACTACTTATTCATCCAGTTTTTTTAATAACCCCCGAATCGACTCGGCGGCTCTCCCCTCCGGTTCGACCGCCAGGAATTTCTCCCAGTAATAGCGGGCGGAATCGGGCAGGTCCAGATCATAGAATACGATTCCCATATTGTAATTGGCGATCGGATGAGCCGGGTTTTCACCGAGCACTTTGGCGAACTCCACTTTGGCCCGCTCGACCAGCCCCATCCCGTGCAGGCAGGCGCCGTAATCGGTGATGACACCGAGCGAGGTACCGTCGACAGCCAGCGCCCGGCGGTAACACTCGGCCGCTACCGGGTAGTTCATCCTGTCCATGAAATCATTGCCCATCGCCACCAGCGATTCGTAATCTTCGGGGAATTCCCCCAGGTCGCCCATGGCCGTGGCCATGCTGGCCTGGTTTTCCTGCCCGGTTTGCGGCGTGTCCTGTGACGATAATTTTACGATAAAATATCCCGCCGCGAAAATAATCAGGACGGAAAGTATAATGAAAGTGTCACGTCGATTCTCAGTTTTCATCATGCCCCTGTTCGTGAAAATATTTGTTTATTCCTGTCAATAAATAAATCTTGTTCTTTACAAGTCAAGGTATAATATATAAGTTCTTTAAATCGTAAAATAATATAACAGCCGTAAACTACTTACGGTTCAAATTATTTGGATATTTAATACTTTCTGATAAAAGAGAAGAGGTCTCCGTGAAAAAAATCATAATTTTCGGTCTGATAACAATTATTTCTTTTATTATAAACGGTTATGCCGCCAACCGGGCATACGAATTTACCCCCGAAGCCTTCCGGGAACACATGGCGGTATTGACCGCGGATTCTCTCGAGGGCCGGGAAGCCGGCGAGGTTGGCGAATGGAAAGCGGCGCGGTATATCGCCGGCGTTTTCAAAGCCATCGGTCTCGAGCCCAAAGGCGACAGCGATACGTACTTTCAGGCATTCGAGTTTATCAAGAAAATCGATTTCGGCGGCAACAACAGCCTGGCGGTCAACGACACGGAACTTGAACTAAGCACCGACTTCACCCCTCTGCTTCAGTCGGCCAACGCCTCGTTCGATTTTCCCGATATTGTCCCGGTTAATTACGGCATCGTAACCGAGGACAGCGCCTATAACGACTATGCAGGTCTCGATGTCGAGGGCAAAGCGGTGCTTATCAAACGCTTCGCCCCGGAAACCGAAGATACCGCCGCGACCGACAGCAACGCCACCATTTTCGACCTGTACAGTTCCCTGACCGACAAGATTATCACCGCCCAGGACCACAACGTGAGCGCGATTTTCTTTTACACTCCCGAGGGGCATGACGACACCCTGTTGTTCCTCGGCGCCACCCGGGTCCACCCCAGGGACATCCCCATCATCTTCCTGCGGCGGACGGCTTTTGAAAAACTGGGCCTCGATATAAGCGCCCCGGGGAGTTTTACCGCCCGCGGCGAAACCGAACTGTTGCATATCCCCGACACCGGCTACAATGTCGTCGCGTACTTGCCGGCCAAAACCGATACCACCATCATTATCGGCGCCCATTACGACCATCTCGGCTGGGGCGGGCCGTCATCGCGCTACCGCGGCGAGCAAAAGATGATACACCCCGGCGCCGACGACAACGCCTCCGGGACGACCGGCGTGCTCGAACTGGCCCGTTATTTCAAAGCTAACGAGAACCGCCTGAAACATTCCATATTGTTTATCACTTTTTCCGGCGAGGAAAAGGGCATCCTTGGTTCCAGCCATTTCAGCCGTCACATGACGGTCGATTCCTCTAAAATTTTCATGATGTTCAACATGGACATGATCGGCCGCCTGCGCGAGGAAGAAAAGGGCCTGGGGGTGCTGGGCGTGGGCACTTCGGAGGAGTTCAAAAAATATTTCGACACCCTGTCCAAGCCGCCCATGAAATTGTCTTATCGCGAATCGGGCACCGGGCCGTCCGACCACACCGCCTTTTACAACAACGGCATCCCGGTGCTGTTTTTCTTCACCGGCGTTCATGAGGACTACCATAAACCCGACGATGTCATGGAAAAAATAAATTTCGACGGCATGGTCAAAGTAACCAATACTATCGCCGACATAACCGAACATTTCGACAGCGGCTTCGACCGGCTGACGTTTTTGAAAACCAAATCCGACAGCACCTACGGCGGCCCGCGCAATTTCTCGGTCACGTTGGGGATTATGCCGGATTTCATCTCCGACGTCAAGGGCTTGCGGGTGGACGGCGTCTCCGGCGACCGGCCGGCCGAGCGGGCCGGGATTTTGAAAGGCGACGTGATTATCAAAATGGGCGACCAGGAAATCGACGACATCTACATGTACATGAACGCCCTGAAAAAATTCCGCAAAGGCGACACTACAACCGTGGTTATTGAACGTGACTCAGACACTTTGGATTTGAAAGTGGAGTTTTAAATAACACGATGATACGCAGGAAGGTATTCAGGGGAAGGATATAGATAATTCCTCCCCGATTAAGTGTTATTTCCGTCGAATGTCTTTGTTACCAGGCGTTGGGTGAATAGCCGGTGCACCATGGTTCCGAGCCGGTGGCGTAAACGTAATAGGCCATAAAAACAATATCGGCCAGGTCGATATAACCGTTGTGGTTCAAATCCGCCATTTTGTCGTTACTCAAGGCCGCCCCGCCGGCGAAATAATAGTCGAGCAAATACATAACGTCTTCGATATTCAGCAGCTCGTCGCCGTTGGCGTCGCCGCACATATAGTGGCAATCCACGATATCGACCGTCCCCATCAGCACCCCGCAACTGTTGTTGTCGGGCAGGCAGGGGGAGTAAACATTCAGCGTGAAATCATCCGCCTCCGGATTGCAGAACTGCGGTTCGGCGTCTATATTCCCCTCACCGGGCCAACCTTCCATCACCAGGCAGCAGGACACCTGGGGTTCACCGGGGGGGAAGGTTAATATTTCATAGCCAAATATATGGACATTATTCCAAAAAATATTATTCATCACCACCGGATTGGCATTATTGGCACTGAAAAGCGCGGGCCCCAGGTTGTCACAGACGGTGTTGTTTATGATAGTATCAGCTCCCTGCTGGCAGACAAGGGCAGCGCTGGAGTTGTTATAAATAAGATTACCCTCGATTCTGGCGAAGGTTGTCATACAGCAAATCCCTGCGCCATTATTACCATCGTTTTCTTTTATGACATTGTTCCTGATGACTATCCGGGGATACGAATCAGGAATACCCATACACAGAATTCCCCCGCCGAAGGCTATTGAAAAAACCTCATTTTGTTTGATTTCATTATCTTCAATTATCGCGGTACAATTTAAGATTGCGATCCCACCGCCGAATTTGGCGGTATTGCCCGAAAGTGTGTTTCCCTTAATCAGCACAACGGATTCGATACCGCAAATACCGCCCCCATCCGTAGTACAGGTACTAGGGTCGCTTTCCCGATAGCCCTCATTTAGGCTGATGACATTATCGATAATCCTGGCTTCCGAATTTTCACAATAGATACCCCCGCCATAGCCTCTACACTTTCCGGTACTGAGGTAAACCTTGTTTCCGGTTATGACGTTGGCTATAATCGACGGGCTGGAATTTTTGATATAAACACCGCCACCGTAAATATAAGTTAAGGTATGGTCATAATTTTCAACCTCCTTGCCGCTGCCGTTCTGGATAGTGAGACCATACAAAATCGCGGTGCTGTCTTCCCCGTTGTCAAAAGTCACCACCGGTCCGGAATCAGCACCGTCGATTATCGTGCCGTAAACATAAGCGTCGTTGCCGGTGGTAATAAGATAAGAAGCGACGGTGATATTTTTGCCGTCGAAATCAATATTTTCATAATAGATATTTGGCCGGATAAGGACCGTATCGCCGGCGGCGGCCGCGTCGATAGCCGACTGGATGGTGGCGTATTCAATCGGGACATGAAGTATTATCGCGAATGCGGGACAGGCCGCGATTAATGCCAAAAAACATACTACCGAAATTTTTATAAACTTGTACATAAACCCTCCGGACAAGCAAAATAAGAACAGGTAATATTGGATATTATATAAATATAATATAAAATAACATATTAATTTGTCAAGTGAATATTGGGATTTCCTGTATGAACAGATATTATTCCGTATCCTCTTCGGCCTTCTCGGAGCTTTCCGGGCCGCGGGAGCGCCTGACCGAAATCACCCCCTTGACTTTCCTGACCTTATCGATAATACGGTTAAGGTGAGTCAGGTTAGAAACCTCAACCACGAATTTCCCCACCGCGGTTGTGTCCTGGGCGTACATCTCGGCCCCCCGTATATTGGTGTTGGCGTCGGCGATCACCTGGGTGACGTCGCGCAGCATATTCTTGCGGTCCTCGACCACCAGGTCCAGCTGCACCACGAACGACTGGTCCCGGCTGGCGTCCCAGCTGACCCCGATTTTTCTCTCCGGGTTGGCGTTGTTGATGTCGATTGCGACCGGGCAGTCGGCCTGGTGGATGGTCACCCCTCGGCCCCGGGTGATAAAGCCGATGATATCATCGCCGGGCACCGGCTGGCAGCAGCCCGCGAAGCGAAACATCATATTGTCCAGCCCCTGCACCTTGATGCCCTTGGAGCCGCGAATCCGGTCGATAACCTTTTCCACGAAACCGGTCTCGACCTTTTCTTCCTCGGGCTGGATGAGAGAAAACAGCTGGCGATGGTTCATTGAGCCGTTGCCAATCGCCGCGAACAAATCATCGACCGATTTCTGGTTGAGCTGTTCGGCGAATTCCTGGAGCTTGTCGTCGGGTGGAAATTTCAAACGCAGTTCTTTGAGCTTGCGTTCTACAATCTCCCGGCCGAGCTTAACCGACTGCTCGAACCCGACCTGTTTCAGCCAGCGTTTTATCTTGGAACGGGCGTTGGAGGTCTGGATCAGTTTCAGCCAGTCATGCGAGGGGGAACGGTTGGGGTTGGTCAGAATCTCGACCATATCCCCCGACTTGAGAACCGTCGAAAGGGGCTGAAGCCGGCCGTTTATTTTCGCCCCGGCGCAGTGAATTCCAACCTCGGTGTGAATCTGGAAAGCGAAATCGAGCGGTGTCGACCCCTTGGGCAGGTGTATCAAACGCCCCTTGGGCGTGAAGACAAAAATATCCTCGGCGTAAAGGTCGATTTTGAGGTACTCGATAAATTCATACGGCTTGGTTAAATCCTTCTGCCACTCGAGAATATCCCGCAACCAGACCATCTGCCGGTCGTCCCGGCTCATCTGCTGGCGGCCCTCCTTGTACAGCCAGTGGGCCGCGATACCGTTCTCAGCGATATAGTGCATCTGGTGGGTGCGTATCTGGATTTCCACCATCTTGTTGTCCGGACCGAACACGGTCGTGTGCAGCGAGCGGTAGCCGTTGGGCTTGGGGTTGGCCATGTAATCATGGAACCGCTCCGGGATGGGTTTCCACATGGAGTGAATCGTCCCCAGGGCGTGGTAGCATTCGCGCTCGTTATTGACGATTACCCGGATGGCCAGCAGGTCGAAAATCTGGTCGAACGGCACCTTACGGATTTTCATTTTCCGGTAAATCGAATCCAGGTGCTTGGCGCGACCGTACACGGTGGCAATTATACCGTCCTTCGACAGCGCCTCCTTGATCGGCGCCACCACCGAAAGGACATAGGCCTCCCGTTCCTCGCGGGTTTCCTTGACCCGTAGGCTGAGATCCCGGTATAACTCCGGCTCGAGATATTTCAGCGACAGATCTTCCAGCTCGACCTTGGCCTTGTTGATGCCGAACCGGTGCGCCAGGGGGCAGTAGACATCGCGGGTTTCCTGAGCGATGCGCATCCTCTTTTCCGGGGGAAGGTAATCGAGTGTCCGCATATTGTGCAGGCGGTCGGCCAGCTTGATTAAAATCACCCGGATGTCCCGGGCCATGCTTAAAAGCATCTTGCGGAAATAATCGACCTGCTGTTCCTCGAAAGAATTGAAATGCACGCGGCTGATTTTGGTCACGCCGTCAACCAAGTCGGCCACCTCGTCGCCGAATTCCCGCCGTATATCCTCCAGGGTGAAACTGGTGTCCTCGACCACGTCATGCACCATGCCGGCCACGATGGTGGCCGAGTCCATGTGAAGTTCAGCCAGGAAGAACGCCACCTCGATACAATGCTCGATATACGGCTGGCCCGAAAAGCGTTTCTGTCCGGCGTGCGCCTTTTCGGAAAGCTCGTAGGCCCGCTTGATAAAGGGAATGTCAACGTTGGCGTTGAACGATTCAATCTTAATGATGAACTCGGCAATATTCATGGTCTGTCATAAGCTCGCTAGCGAACGGTTTTAAAAACTTCAACCACCTCACGGGCGACATCCTCGGGGGTGATGGTTTCCATGCAGCGGCACTGCCGGGGCGGGCAGTGGCACTCGGTCTGGGCCGGTGTTATTAACCTGTGTCCCTCTCCCAGCGGCCCCCACCGGACCGGCGACATGGCTTTCTTGCTGGGGTACAGGCCCACCACCCGGGTGCCCACCGCCACCGCCAAGTGCAGCGGGCCGGTGGAATTGGCCACCACCGTCGAAGCCTGCGAAAGCACCGCCGTCAATGTTCTCAAATCGGTCTGCCCCGTAATTTTATTAACCCGCACCCCCAGCTGTTTTTCCAGGTTGTCGATTTTCTCACCCTCGGAATCCGTTCCGGACATGATAATGTTAAGCCCCGCCCTGGTCAACAGCGAATACAGCTGGACAAATTTATCGAACGGCCAGCATTCCGCCGACCCCCCGGAACCCGGGTGCAGCACCACGAAACGGTCCTCCACCCCGGCGCCGCCGAGTATACGGCGGGCGTTTTTCAATTCCTTCTCCAAAGGATACATCACCGGTGTCTTCACCGTCTCCCCGTCCTTGAAAAATTTCAAAAAATCGAGATTGTACTCGCTTTCGTGTTTCTTGTTTTCCTTACGTTTGTGAAACAGGTGGTGGTTGAAATAAACCGAATGGAACCTTCCGGCGGTGCCGATTCGGTGGGGAATATCCGCTTTGTAAAAAAGCTGGCAGATATGCCGCTCCGGGTACAACGCCACCACGCATTTATACCCGGCTTCTTTTATTTTATTCAGCAAATCTTTCTTGTACAGGCGGCTGGAAACCAGCTGGTCCTGCTGCACCCGCACGATATTGTCAATCCGTTTATTGTTCTCCAGGATGGGCGAGGCGTAGAGCGAGGACATGACTTCGATTTTGCAGTCCGGGTAACGCATTTTCATCGTTTCCGCGAACGGCAAAGCCAGGATCAAATCGCCCAGGCGGTCGGTGCGGCTTATCAGGATGCGGTCGCCGTTTTCTATGTCAATCCGTTTATTCATTCTCTGACCCGTTTCGATTCTTTTTCCAATTCTCTCAATTTGGCATATTTAACTAAAACCGCCGCCGAAGACAAGATGGAAATTAAAAAACCTTCCCAACCGTCGCGAAAGCCCTGTTTAACGATATAATGCTTGAGAAAACTGACCGGCGGTTTGACGAGAATATCAAACCATCCGGCTCTCTTACCCCTTTGTAAGGCAGCCTCGGCCCCCATAGCCGTATAGCGGTTGAATTTTACGAAATAACTCTCCAGCGTGGGGTAGCTGTAATGCCAGAGCTCCCCCTTAAGTCGGCCGACCCGGCCCTCGACCAGCACCTTTTCATGCACCAGCGCGTCGTTGAAATCCCCCCGGCTTTTCTCGAATAACCGCAGCACCGGGTCGGGATACCAGCCGCAGTGATAAATCCAGCGCCCCAGGAAATTGGCCTTGCGCAGAATATAATAACCGCTGTATTCGTTATCGCCTTCCAGGGCTTTCTTTATTTCGGCGGCCAGCTCTTCGGAAACGACCTCGTCGGCGTCCAGCGACAGGATCCATTCACCCGACGCTTTGTCAACTCCTTCCCTCTTGGCCGGGCCGAACCCGTTCCATTCAATGTTATAAACCCGGGCGCCTAACTCGGAGGCGATTTCGACCGTGCGGTCAGTGGAATGACTGTCGACAACCACAATCTCATCCGCCCAGCTGACCGATTCCAGGCAGCGGCGGATATTCTTTTCCTCGTTTCTGGTTATCACAACCACCGACAGTTTTTTCATTTCCTCACCAGCCTGTGATTGTTGACAACTTTCACAAAAGTCTCGAATACCTGCTCGACCGTGATATCGAAAATATTGTCGTTATTGCCCGACAACACCGCCCCTTCCTTCTGTTGATAGGGGTGCCACAGCAGAAAATTCTTGACCGGCTTGGGATAGAGACCGACTACCGGCACCTTGAACGACCGGGCGATATGCACCAGCGAGGTATCGGGCGTGATAAGCAAATCCAGCCGCGAGATAATAGCCGACACCGCCGTCAGATTCAAGCCCGGCGGCACCTGCACCATATCCTTTTGAAAATGCCCGGCCAGTTCGTCGCCGCGGGTCCGGTCCGGCGGGGCGGTAAGGACGATTACGCGGTAATTTCCCTGCCCTGACTCGAGTATTTTATCCATCAGCCGCCGCGATTTATCTTTATCCCAGATACGGGTGGGATTGCCCACCGAAAGGTTGTAGCCGATATTCAGCCTGTTCGGTTCTTTTGCTTTCAAACCGTCCAGAAAGACCTCGGCCATCATCCGGGTTTTGTCTTCGACATAGGGCGGCGCGAAACCGTCGGCCTTCTCGCTGTCGAGGCCGAAAGCCTCGAGCAGCTCCAGGGTGTTGCGGATGATATGCCGCATGTCGTCGAGCCGATGATAATAACTGTAGTCGTAATAATCCCGGTATTTCAATTTCTGCACACCAATTCGGGGCTTGTTTTTCACGCTGAAACGGGCCAGGAAGAGATTGGTGACGGAGTCGTTGGATATCATATCGACCACCGCGTCGTAATTTTCCCGCCGCATCGCCAGCACCGTGGCGATATCCTTGAAAATATTTTTCCGATACAGGAAAATTTTATCGAAACGCGGGTCGTTTTTGACAATGCCGTAATTGCGCGGCGAGCAGCAAAGCGACAATTTTATTTGGGGGTATTCTTTTTTGAGATTCTCGAACACCGGCAGGGATATTATCATATCCCCGATTTTATCCGGCCGCAGAAAGAGAATCTTAGTGATTCTCGCCGCATCGAGGGGCTTGAAATCCTTCCGGCCCTTTTTCAGAAGAAACCTCAGCAGATAGAAGGACAGGTCTTTGAATTTATGCTCAACCGGCTTTAACTTTTCCATACCGTCCTTCACGCGACCAGTTGTTTCAGATAATTTTCCAGCTTGTCGACCATGGTTTCCAGGGTAAAATTCTCGCGCCACCGTTTATAGCCGGCCTCGCCCAACTGTGTCATCAGTTCCGGGTTATCCAACAGCTTCTCGACGGCTGCCTTCAGTTTTTCCGCGTCTCCCGGTGGCACCAGCAAGCCCGTGCGGCCGTTCTCGACAACTTCGGGTATGCCGCCGACCTCGGCGGCCACCACCGGCAGCCCGGCCTGCATGCCGTCGAGCAGCGAATTACCGAACGCCTCGGCCGTGGCCGGGTGGATCATCACATCCGCCCCGGTCAGCTCCAGTTCGAAATCACCGAGCAAGCCAGCAAAGATAACGCGCTCGGTAAGCTCCAGGTCGTTGACCTGATTTTTCAAAGTTTGTTCCAGCGGGCCGTCGCCCAGAAACAAGAAATAAAGTTCGGGATATTTTTTCACCAGTTCGCCGGCGGCCTCGATAAGAAAGCGGTGCCCCTTTTCGGGGACGAAACGCCCCGAAGTAACCGCCATAACGGCCTCGGACGGGAGACGATACTTTTCTCTTAATTTCAAGCGGGCTTCTTCCCGGGACAGTTCGTTTTTATAAACCGAGGTCGCGCTGGGGATGACCGTCACTGTCTTTTCGTTCAGATAACCGAATTTGATAATTTTATTTTTCAAATCCCGCGAGGGCGCGATGACGCCGTCGAGAAGTTTGGGCGTGAGTCTTCTGTGAATCAGGTTGTCTTTGGTCAGGTCCACCCCGATGCGCCAGACCACCCTCGTCCGGCCGTACCAGCGGGCGGCCAGCCCTCCCAGCCGTAAATCCTTGTTACAGCTGACCAGCATCACCTCGATATCATTGCTTTTGAGAATGCCCAGCAGCCGGTTGACGGTAAAGGGATTGAAATCGCCGGAGATATTTATTTCGAAAGTATCGATCGGTTCGCTTGCCGAGCGCATATATTTTAAAAACACCGCGCCGGGACGCCCGGCGGCGATGATCTTATGGCCGCGGCGGGCCAGTTCCCCGGCCGAGCGCACCATCCAGCTTTCCACCCCGCCGTAGGTATTCTTCTCTATGGCGTTTAAAAACATGATATTCATCACTTATCCCTGAACTGCATGGAATACAGCCGCCGATACAGGCCGCCGTTCTGCATCAGTTCGTCGTGAGTGCCGCTCTCGGTAATCCGGCCGTCGTCGAGCACCAGGATCCGGTCGGCGTTCTTGATGGTGGACAGGCGGTGCGCGATAACCAGGGTGGTGCGGTTTTTCATCAGGCGGTCGATAGCTTCCTGCACCTGGATTTCGGCCTCGGTGTCCAGCGCCGAGGTAGCCTCGTCGAAAATCAAAATCAGCGGGTCCTTTAAAAGCGCCCGGGCGATAGCTATTCGCTGGCGCTGCCCGCCGGAGAGCATCATCCCCCGGTTGCCCACCACCGTATCGTAGCCGTGCTCGAATTTGCTGATAAAATCATGGGCGTTGGCCATCCGGGCGGCCTCGATTACTTTTTCACGGTCGATACCGTTCAAGCCGTAAGCGATATTGTTGAAAATCTTGTCGTTGAAAAGATAAGTTTCCTGGGTGACGATGCCCATCAAACTGCGCAGCGACGACAGCGTCAGGTCACGGATATCG
>Ga0210003_1000157_pt1 | contig 59117 bp, 49 predicted proteins | sample LantaG_FD_182804 | JGI IMG/M metagenome (GOLD analysis project Ga0210003, IMG submission 182804) | Deep subsurface microbial communities from Baltic Sea to uncover new lineages of life (NeLLi) - Landsort_02402 metaG (SPAdes) (version 2) | ecosystem: Environmental > Aquatic > Marine > Oceanic >... | reverse complement strand
ATTGGACAGATGGGGGTAAATTCTCGTAGACACATTACAGGGTTGTGCTGACACCAGAATAGAGGTATTACAAGATAGAAAAAGAAGCTGCTTATAGGAAAGAGAGCAGAGAAAAAACGCTTGACATTGGAGAGGAGGAAGCGTTATAATTTGGGGAGAAAATGGAATGGTACAACCTGAAAAGTGTCTATGAAAAAAATGACAAATATGTCCAATTTCCTTGAATTACTACAAAACGTGAATACATAATCGTAATCCTTGATAAAACAGGTTGGAAAATTGGCGAAGCAGCTGAGTTCATGAAGATTAACAGAACGTCACTCTTTAGAAAAATGAAAAAACTAAACATTAAGAAATAAAGAAAATGAGTTTTATAAAGAACAAACTGTTTTTGTACGCAAATGAAATAGGTCTTGACCTTATAGGTGTTACTACTGCCGACCCGTTTGACAGATTTTTGAGGGAGATAAATTTGCGGAAGGAACATTACATGGAACGTTATTCAAACAGAATTGATTCCTGGAAGAGATTTGCTAAGCCGAGAGATATTTTACCCGGGGCAAAAAGTGTAATAGTAATGGGTTTTTATTACCTAACTAATGATGCGGAAGCCTCAGAACCTAATGGTCTTATTGGTAGAATTGTGAGCTATGGTCATCTTGGTATACTTAGAAAAGCAAAGATGATCCGGAAGTTCTTGGTGGAACGAGGATACAAGGCTGTAATTGGAGTGCACAGAAAAGAGGCGGCGGTTCGAGCCGGACTGGGAGCTATAGGAAAAAACAACCTTATTGTAAATGAAAGGTATGGTGCATGGGTTGCATACCAGTCCATTGTAACGGATGCGGAAATAGAACCCGATGAGCCCTTTTCTGAGGACCTATGCAAGAACTGTGATTTATGCTTGCGGGCTTGCCCGACGTCTGCTCTCTACGAGCCCAGAAGAGTTAACCCCAAACGTTGTCTCGCTTATCTTTTGACTTCTAAGGATGTAGCCGAAGAAAATTGGCAAGTAATGGGTGATCATATACTCGCTTGCGATATTTGTCTCGAGGCTTGTCCTAAAAATAAGGGTCTTATACCGAAGAAAGATGTGGAATCTTTATTTCCCGATAATATCGGGATTTATTTTCCCTTAAAGCGCCTTTTTGATTTTACGGAGCAGTCTTTTCAAAAAGGGATGATTGCCCATATACGAGATAAACTTGTTGGTGAGAGTCGACTTGCCAGGTTGCTGGGAAAAGGTCTGATAAGAAAGTTAGTTAAGCCTGTGATTAAGACTTTTGTGAAGGGAAAGGAGATGGTTCCCGAGACATTTACGCTTGCGAGTGGGAATCTTATGATATACAAACGCAATGCCTTGATTGCGGCAGGAAATCAAGGAGATGAGATGCTGCTTGATGACGTGAGCAGATTTATCGACCATCCGTACCTTGGAAAATATGCGAGGTGGTCTACAGAAAGGATAAAACAATAATAGATAACTTTTAAATACTGAAACAGACTATCCTTATACATATCTTTGTGTTCAGGATTGCCAGTTTACTAACGTTAATTTTCAGGAAAATCAGCTGGGGCAGAAATATGGCATTAGTAATTTTTATATGGTTTGTAATATTCATACTTTTTGTTTTTTTTGCGTATGCAGGCTGGATACCTTTTAGTGTGCTAATATTATTGATTGCTTACGTTGGGGTACGCGAGTTCCATGTGCTCAATAAAGTATATAGTAAGGTAACGTTAGTTGTATCAATGTTTTTTCTTTTGTTTATGGCATGGGCGATTGGAAGTGGAAATACTTTGTTTTTCCTGATTGTTCCATGTTTGACGGTGTTTGTTCTGCTCCCATCCAGCCCATACATGGTTCGTATGAAAATATTATTCAAAAGATTTCGCTGCAGGTGCTTGGAATTATATATTGGGGTTGGTTTCCACTTCATTTTCTTTTATTGCACAAAGTCAAGGGTGATTACGGTGCAATAGCAGTGCTATGTACAATGATAGCGTTAAATGATAATTCCGCATATTACACTGGAAAACTTCTGGGTAAGAATAGCAAAAAGCTGGCGCCGAAGATAAGTCCAAGTAAAACGTGGATAGGATTTCTGGGCGGTTCTACTGGCACTGTTTTATCTGCTATGGCCTTTCGCTACGCCCTGCCTCACTTTTCGATATTGCAGAGGCTGGCGTTGGGTTTGGTTACTGCGTGCGCCATACCTGTTGGTGATTTAATTGAATCTGCGATGAAAAGGGATATTGGGGTCAAGGATTCCAGTTTTCTCATCTCCGGTCATGGAGGAGTGATAGATCGTTTCGATTCTTGGGTATTTACGGCACCCATAGTTTATTATTTTATTGTTATCAAAATTGCAAGCGTAAAGTTAATATGGAATCGCTAAAGTATTGCAAGGAATTCAGGAGGTAAAAATGGGTGATTCGAATAAGATTGTTAGGAGAGAAGTCGGCGCGAGAAAAACGAGTTGGGCAAGACGCACTGCTGCTTTTCTTGCCAGAGTCGGGGTAAAACCAAATACTATTTCAGTACTGAGCATCATCTTTGCCGCGGGTAGCGGTGTGTGTCTCGTTCTTTCTTCTAATGCCGGAGAGACACAGAAGATAATCCTTTTTCTGGGTGCTTCTATTCTAATTCAGTTCAGATTATTATGTAATCTTTTCGATGGGATGGTGGCGGTAGAAGGAGGATTTAGGACAAAATCAGGAGAAATATTTAATGATCTTCCTGATAGGATTTCCGATCCCCTCATACTTGTTGGCGCCGGATACGCTGTTACGCACTTGCGTTTTGTGGTTGAACTTGGTTGGTTAGCCGGTATTCTGGCGGTGCTTACCGCCTATGTCCGTGTGTTAGCCGGGAGTACAGGAGCAGAGCAATCTTTTGCGGGTCCAATGGCTAAACAACATCGAATGGCAGTTATGAGCATTGCCCTGATTGTTGCCGCTGTGGTTGTAAAGGCGGGATGGCACGAACATTTCATAATGATTGCGTTATCTGTTATTGTTCTGGGTTCTGTGATTACGATATTTCGACGCGCTGCCATTGCTGTTCGCGAGCTGGAATCGAGTTAAATGTGGAAGAAGGGGGCAAATCTTTACACTTAGCAAATTTAACATTTTATAGTTACAATAACATATGTCTGAATATTTTATTAATACTAAAAGCTTCTTTGAGAGGGAAATTATTACCTTAGAACGCAATGGAACGCAATGGGGTCAGGCAAGAAATTGGAATTTAGGGTTGGTGGATTGGAGAATAACATAGAGTAATCACAAAGCGGTTATTTTCAGTCCGTTCTGGTATCTCGTTATTTTTTACTTGAATTTGTGTTTTTTTTGTGTATAATACTAATTGTAAAACATTGAATCTTGCCGGAGTGGCGGAATTGGTAGACGCGACGGACTCAAAATCCGTTGGGATTTATCCTGTGGGGGTTCGATTCCCTTCTCCGGCACTTTGGTTTGCAGCGGTCTAACGGTCCAAACGAATGAAACGAAGGTTAACTAAAAAACAGGAGTGTGTCGAGAATGAATAAGGAAATTTCTGACAAGATAAGTGTACTCAAGAAAAAGATTGAAAAATTGAGAGGTTATCTTTGACATTGAAGAGAGAAAAAAGAAAATCGAAAAACTTTCAAAAAAAGTTTCAAATCCTGACCTATGGAATAACAATCAGGAAGCACAAATAGTATCAAAAGAACTCAGCAGCGAAAAGAGTACCGTTAACAGGTGGGAGACGCTTTCGAGTCAGACAAATGACCTTTGGGACTTAATTGAGATATCGGACGAGGATGAGGAGGAGGAGATTGCAGGGGAAGTTCTGAAGGTTGAATCATCTGTAAAAGAACTGGAATTGCAGTTTTTTCTCAATGAGCCAGAAGATAGGGGAGACGCTATTTTAACAATACACCCCGGAGCAGGTGGAACAGAATCCTGTGATTGGGCATCGATGCTTCTCAGAATGTATCGAAGATGGATTGAGAGCAAGAAATTCTCCTACAAGATTTTGGACCTGCAGCCAAACGAGGAAGCTGGAATTAAAGACGCAACACTTGAGATTCACGGAGATTACGCCTATGGATTTCTGAAGGCTGAGAAAGGGGTTCATAGACTTGTTCGGCTCTCACCATTCGATGCCAATCATAAACGACATACTTCTTTTGTGGCTATTTTTGTTTATCCACTTGTTGATGATACAATAGAGGTTGAGATAAATGACAAAGATGTTAAAATGGATGCCTACAGGTCAAGTGGACCCGGGGGGCAGAATGTGAATAAACTCAGCACGGCTGTCAGATTAACTCATATTCCTACAGGAATAGTAGCTCAATCACAAAATGAAAGGTCGCAATTTCAGAATAGAAAAAATGCGATGAAGATATTGAGGTCGAAGCTTTACCAGCACTACAAGGATATTCAAGATAAGAAAAAAGAAAAGATAGAAGCAAGTAAAACAGGCATTGCCTGGGGAAATCAGATTCGTTCTTATGTTTTTCAACCGTACACTATGGTAAAAGACCACAGAACAAATGTTCAGACAGGGAATATTCAATCGGTAATGGATGGAAACATAGATGCCTTCATACAGGAATTCCTCTTAAAAAAAGATTAACGGGGGTAGGCTGGTTTTTTTGGTGTTCCCCAGAAAGATTAAATGTATAAAAACACTTATTCACTTATTCGAATAAGTGAATAAGTGGGCATAGATATAGAATGAGTTATCTACTTCTTTTATCTTTGCCGATTTATGATGGACTCAAGGATACGCATATTGCAATGAAAATCTACCCGCTCTACAAGAGAATAATAAACTTTTCTACGGAAAAATCTACTTGAAACGAAACCTGTCTTTTCGAGTATCTTAAGGTTCCGTGAGGCCGTTGCCTGTGGGATTTTGAGTTCAGAATAAATTTCTTCAAGAAGCATTTCCTTATTTTTCAACAATAGTGAAAGCATTCTTAAACGTTTTCTATTTGCGACAGCCTTATAAACCCTCTCAAGCATATCCATTTTTCCTCCCGAGATATTCACTTATTCGAATAAGTGAATAAGTCAAATTAAAATTTTAGTCGAAATATACTTCATTTTCTATCCCATTTTTCATCTTGTTTTTAAGTTATAGAAACATGGAGTATCAAAAGTTGGGGGTTTTATTTAGGGGAAATTCTGTTTTTAAGATGGTCGTTATCCGGGAAAATCTCTAATCCTTCTTTCCAGGTTTTTATGGCTTTTTCTTTCTTTTTCATTTTAAAGTATAGGTCGCCGAGGGAGATATAGGTTAGCACGAAATGGGATTCCAGAATGTCGGCCTCCTGCTGAATGTAGAGGAGTTTGTGAAAATCTTTCAGTGATAGTTCGTAAGCTGCAAACTCGGGTGGCATATTAAGATACAGCATTGCCCTTGAATAAAGTGCACTCCATGAAAGTGAATCCACTTTTAATGCCCTGTTAAATTCACCCAGTGCACTGCCTGCAAGAAACCCTTTTTCTATATCCCCAACCTCCTCTATTTTTGCGATGTAAAAAAGTCCTAAGATTGTGTGAAGTTCGGGAATATTTTTCTTTTTCTCAACAAGTTGCTTGATGAAATCAATGCCTCTGTCAAGCACCTTAAGTGAATCACAGAGGGTTTTATATCCATTAAGGGTTTCCCAATCAGAAGGTGAGGTGGTAACCCTTTTTTCGAATAATGAAAGCAGAGAATCCTGCTTCTCTGCACAGCATATTCTTGCACTTGACAGATAGGCTAATAGAAGAAACCCAAAAATAATCTTCATCTAATCCTCCTTGAGTCTTGAATATCTGAAGACCATTATGATGAAAAATAAAACTAACCAGCTTAAAAGAACAAGGATGGGGATGTAATTTTCTCTCATTCCAAGTCCTTTATTTACTATATTCCTGAGAATCTTAAGTAAAAAGACAAATGGATTAATCCTTATTGCCATTTGCACACCTTTTGGCAGATATTCTATGGGGTAAAATGCAGAACTTAAGAAAAGCATAGGGTATGAAATAAAATTCACGAGCAGGGTTCCCTTTTCCTCTGAGCCTGATAATGACACAATGGGAATTGCAATAACAATAAATGTTATACTGCCAATCACAACGGTAAGTGCAAAGAATAAGAAATTTCCCTTAAAGGGAATCCTGAAAACCAGAATGCCTAAGAAAAGCAGCAAGAAACTCACAAAGAGCATAATAAATGCTCTATTTATTATTATACCTGTTAAGTAAACCCAGGTCTTTACAGGAGTTGTTCTTATCCTTTTAAGATACCCCTGCCATCTGTAATATCCCACAACAAGACCTACGCTGTGGAATGCATCTGTAAGAATAACCATTCCAATAATGCCTGGGAGAAGGAAGTTTTTATATCCGGGAACCCTCCCCCATACTAAAATAAAGAGGGTGAGAAGAAAGACAGGAAAAAATAAGGTAAAAAACATTGCCTGTTTTTGTCTTAAAAACATCTTCAATTCAACAAGAAAAATCAGCCATAAACTCTTCATTCTCTTATTTCCTTCCCTGTCAGCTTAAGAAAAACATCGTTCAGATTTACACGGGTTACCTTAAACTCCGTGAAATCAATACCTATATTCTCCAATTCTTTTATAACCGACTTTGTGTCATTGCAGTAAATTTGAGCATTTTCTCCAGAAATCTGCACATTCTTAAAAGCTGGGTCTTTCAGCAAACTATCTGTATTCTTCTGCTTATATACCGTAACCTTTGCATTAAAGCCAAAATCCTTTATCAAATTCTCCGGGCTGTCCGTTACGACAATCCTACCCTTATCAATAATCGAAACCCTGTTGCAAAGTTTCTCTGCCTCTTCTATATAATGGGTGCAAAGCAGTAGTGTTTTTCCATCATTTCTCAATTTCAGAAAGATGTTCCAGAGCGTTTCCTTAATATGAGGGTCAAGCCCGCTTGTCGGCTCATCCAGAAAGACAATTTCAGGGTTGCCAATTAAAGCCAATGCAATTTCCACCCTCTGTTTCCAGCCTTTAGAAAGTGTTCCATATTTATAGTTCAGATAATCGGTGAGTTCAAACATCTCTGTTATCTCTTTTATGCTCACAGAATTGGAGAAAAAACTATGGAATAGACTCAGTGCTTCTCCTACTTTCATCAAACCAGGAAGGGTAGATGTCTCAAGCTGAACACCTATTTTTTCTTTTAAGGGGATTGGATTCCTAACAGGATTGTGTCCAAGTATCGAAACCTCGCCTGCATTTGGGTTTTTCAAGCCGAGTATGATACTGATGAGCGTGGTCTTGCCTGCACCGTTCGGACCAAGCAGTCCAAAGATTTCCCCTTTCCTTATAGTAAGACTCACGTTATCCAGGACTGTTTTCCCACCATAAGATTTCGTAATATCGTTTACTTCTATTGCAGAATTATTCATTTGTCCTTTCATATTAAATAATTTTTCTCACTATGTAAAGCCATCTTTTTACTCATTCCTAAGCGCAACGGGCTGTCATTCTGAGTAATCCGTTATATATTGACTGTGGAAGAATCTCGCCGTCTTATGTCTCATGTCTTGTTTAATTCGTTGTTCAACCATTTAACTTCGTAATTAGGTAATTATGTAATTAGTAATTGTGTTTAGAGCGTTTGGATCGTTAGTATCGTTAATTTCGTTTCTCCCGTCTATTTGGTTTTCGTACAGCGAAGCATCTAATCCACAGCCGAAGGCGTTTGATTCACAGGCGAAGCCATTTTATTACAGAGTAGCGTTTGTTTCCCGTTGCGCAGCAACCTTCTGTCCCACCGTCATTACATTCACCACTGCCTCATTCACCCCGTCAACCTTCAGCAGTTTATGAATCTCATCATCATAAAATCCCCCAAGCATACACGACCCGAACCCCAAACTCTCCGCCACCAGAGTAATATTCTGACCGACTATTCCAGCTTCAATAAGTGCAAATCTATAACCCCTAATGCCATACTTTATCGTTGCTCGTTTGAAAATTGAAGTTAAAATAATAAGCACATTCGCATTCTCCATAATATCCTCCGCAAGGCATATTTTTGCAATATGCTCCTTATAATTTCCGGGCTCGATAAGTTCTAACAAGTGTTTATTAACATTATAATGATATATTCCCTTATCCAGACTCTTCACATTAAAAACAATTATATATGCCTCTATGGAGTAAAGAGCACCAGCAGAAGGATATGCTCTCAATGTTAATTCTATATCATTCAATCCTTTAATGGTACCAGTAATACCAAGGCTAAAATGTAATAAATCAGCCAATTCCTGCAACTCAATCTGTTCACCTGAATATGCTCTTTCACTCCTTCTTTTTTTAATCAATTTTTTCAATAAATTGTCTTCTTTAACCCCGGGTAATGTAATCGATGTATAGCCAGGATATGCTTTGTATGCTTTTGCTATTTTTTTCAGGATATAGGGTGTTTTTAAAATTATATCAATATTATAGAAAAAATCCCTATCAATATCATGAAGTTTTGAGTTCTCGTGAAAAATTTCTGAAAGAGAGAATTTAGCATTTTGAACAATGGCCACGTTTAAGTCGTTAATCTTTGCAACTATCATCTCACCTCCATCTTATGGAAAAGGATGTGGGAAAAGGTTCAGTTCTTTCTCTGCTAACTTCTTTCCCCATTTCTTCGGCACCTCAACCAATCTTTTACTACCCTTAAAAGGAAAATTATGATTGCCGTGTAATGGAATAAGTTGAGGTACAATTACCTTAACAACATTGAAACCTATATCGTTTACATCCGAAGTAGTTAAATTTACAATAATCACATCCATCTTCTTCTCTCTCAAAATACTAAGAATCCTTTTAATGTTTCCAACAATACTTCCTGTAGAAAGTTCTTCCAGGTTTTCTTCAACAATAAAATTATTTGAATCAGTAATGAAATCAAAGACAAATTGATATTCAGGCATTCTTGTATAAAATTCTCCGTGGTCATCAAAATCTTTGACATCACTGAAATCCTCTTTATAAAGTTTTTTTTCCTCTCCAAGTTTATAAAGCAAGAAAGAGGTTGCCTGTGCGCTCTCAAGAAGGCTTTTTGATACTGCCTTAAGGGAAGACAAATTGGATGATGCCCCGACACATACCGCAGTTCCAAAATCCATTTCCCCAAGAGCAAGGGTGAAAAAGATTGGGACAAATATATCACTCGTTATATCACATATAAAATATTTCCAATTTTGTAAATTAAATCTTTGTCGAAAAAGATTCTCCAATTTGTTCAACTTATCTGTCCTTAACTTTGGAACATCCGGTCTTGACATCCAGAAAAGAATAAACGCATCTCTTTCTATAACTTCATACAAACCATAAAGTATTGCTTCTTCAAGACTGCTTCTACAGGATAGACCTGTTGAGGTTGGGTACGAGATTATTGTTTCATCTTTTCTGTATTTGTAAGGCAAAAAAACCATTTGGGCAGGCACCATTGTTTCTCTCTCATTGATAAGTGAAAATCCCTTTACCCAATTTATTTTTATATCATTAGTAAAACGAGAAAAAGGAAAATTTTCATCTTTGTATTGTTTTGCTGAGAAAAGTGCAAATTTGTCTGGCTGAACTGCCTCGTTTTTAATAGCATTAAAACTTCTCAATAGTAAATCTTTATCATTATAAAAACCAGAGCAGTACCTTTCAATTGCTTCTGATACACCTGCAATCAGAGCATCCTCTTTTGTAAGACCTGCTGCGCCATGTCGGGGGAAGCACTTATTATCCATAAAACTCAAAGTGTTACAGAGTTGGCAGCTTGTTGAAAAAATAGGTGGTTCACTATTCGCTCTTGTTATTTCAATAACATTCTTCACAATTCCCACCTTTGAGGAAATAACTTTTTCAACCCTTTTGAGTATCTCTTCTTTTGAAACTTTCTTCGGTTCTTTTAATTTCACAATTCATTCCTTAATAGGTTCTTGCCACAGAGAAAAAGGAGCATTTTCTTTTACTCCACAAACAGGGCATCTTGGTAATTTTAAAATATGATGCACTTGTGTCTCCATTGTCAGCCAGTTTATAGTATAAATTTTTCCCAATGTTATTGGCGATGTAATACCAGACAAATATTTTATTACTTCTAGAACCATAATCCCACTTAAAATCCCAATAAAGGGTGAAAGGTAACTCTTTTTATTAAGTATTTTATTGTCTGCTTTTTTAAACAGCCTTAATTCCTTATATAGGTTAAGATTACTTTCTTTTCTGAGTTCAAAACATCTGTAACAAGGTGTCTTGTAAGGAACAACAAGAGGTCCAATAATAGTTTCTGCCTCTCCAATATCAGAAAAACTTATCCAAGGAACTTCATTTTTTAAATTACACTCATTGATTAAGTCAAGTTCTTTGATTGAAATGTCTTCATCCGCAACTATAATAAAATCAGGGTTATTATGCAATATATGTTCTTCACACAAAGTATCATAGCTTTTTTTTGCAAGGTGGCCATGTGAAGATGATAGCTTCTCGAAATCCTTATTTACTAAAGATTTATTGATTCCTTTCTTACAAAACAGTGTTATTTCCCCAATCCCTGAATTAATTAAATTCCTTACAAGGGGAAAGAGAAAATTGTTTGTTGCAATTAAATTGACTTTTGCTTTTTTTAAGCTGATTTGCATTTCGTATTTTTTTTCATTTTGTCTATATGAAAAAAAGTTTATCTGATGTTGGAATGCATCAATCTCCTTTTTAGAAAGGAGTTCTAAAGATGGACGATTATCTGTCTCCACAATCTCATATTTCTTTAACATCCTTAAAGTTGATAAAATTGACTCGTTATTAATTTCCATTAAATAGTCTAATATTTTTTTGGTTGAATATTTGCCGTTTAATAACGGTAAAAGTTTTGGAAGCAAAGTCATAGACAAATTACCTGTTACTTTTATTATAAAATCATTATTTTTCTTGAACAATAACCGAGCATCATCCTTAATAATTTCAAAATCCCTTAATCTAAGATGTTCTGACAATTCTTTTTCCATAAGAAAATGCTCCTCTTTATCAAATCATAATAGGAGGACTGCTATGTTTTTAATTTTGTTCAGCTTCTGATTTGCAGCAGCAACAACAAGGGCAACAGCAGCAACAAGCTCCAGCAGCTGCCGGAGAGTATTCTTCACTACCCAGTACCTCTATATCCAAGTCTATTTTTTTCACTTGCATTCCACCTCCTTTCCATTTGGGATTAGCAGAAATATTAGCAGTCCTCCTATACGTTTGTCAGAAATTTTGTTGCAAGAAATGTAGTAGATGTCAGGACAATGATCCAGAAAGTTATAGATGATACACCATAAAGGATTGAAACTTTTCTTTCCCTTTTTGTTAAACTTCTTGTAGTTTTCGTGTTCCTTCTTATTAAACCATAAATGGTTGAAAACGCCTTTTGGCGGAGGTTGGAAATATTGAAAAGATGGGTCAGGATTCTGTAGAAATCTGATTCGATGAAGGGATTGATTACAAAGATTGTTCTAATTATTGCGGAAAGGATGACAATCTTTGAGAATAGCAGTATGATATTTGATTGTAAAAATAACCGGCACAATATTAAAAACAGACTGCAAATAAAAAAATCCATTACTAATCCAGAAAAATATGTGAGAATCTTGTGGAATGTCTTCTTGAATAACCAGATTCCCTCAAGAGATATATAAAATGAGGGGATGAAATAGAATATTCCTATGCCTATTTCTTTTGCTTTGCCTCCATAGTAAGTACATACGAGTCCGTGTGAAAGTTCGTGAAGTAACGTTGAGGCAAGGAAAACAAGGAGGAAAATTGGGATATATTGACTTGTCTGAAACAAAGAAGTTGAGGACATCAATACATCGTTGTTTCGTAAAAAAATTACTATACCAGAACCTATGATAGAAAGAATCACCAGTAAAAATGGCAGAGAAAAAATATATCTTGAAATTTTCAAGTTTGCAAGCCATTTCAGGAACCTTGATGGATTGAAGAGAGGGAAGCAAAGGTGGAAAATATTTGTACCGGCAGATTGAACTTCTACTGGTGTCTGTTTTGCTGAATCTTCCTTTAGAATACCAAGTTCCAGAATGCGAGTTTTGAAATTCTGGATTTGGTCAGAAGGGATATGAAGATTGTTCTGTTTCAATTTTTGTTCTATACCCTCTATCGATAGATTTTGGGTGAGGAATTGAAGGACCTTGTGTTCGGGTGAAGCTATGCGGTAGAGCTGAGACCTACTTCTGTCTTCTATGTAGTATAATTCCTCTATATTAGTGATTTTTATGTTTGGATTCAGTTTCAGCATTTATGGTTTAAAGTTTAATTCAAGACATACAAAAGTATAACCCTTCGACGGAGTTTACCCCGTGAAATAGCATAATCTTTTTGCCATAATCCTATTTCACAGGGTTTACCCTCGAGTGAAACGAAGGGCTCCCTTCGGGTCTGAGCCTCAGGGTCGAAGACAGGACAGAGAGCACAAGTGCACAGGAGCACAAGGAAAGGACAGCTGACACCTAAAACAAAAGCTATAACCTAATTTCAGAACTACACCAACGCCTTTTGCACGCTTATGATGCAATTATAATCATCCGTATTATACGAGCCATTGTTTGGAGACCAGATAACATCAAATCCATCCTTACTTGAATATTTCTCACCTCGAGTGATATTGTCCTTTTCCACTTCTCCACTTAATGCCATTACTACGATGCCTGGTGATTCTTCTTTGTCTATTAGAATTACTTTTTTGCCTTTGGCTATAAAATGTCTTGTTTTTACCAGGGCACTGGATGAGCGTCCTATTTCCCTTGAACTTTGTCCATTGACAGCGTATTCCGTGATTATTCTTCCTTCGTCTGTAAAATAGATTCTGACCACAGTTATTCCTCCTTATTAAGGTTCATATTACAAAATAACCAAGCAAGAAGTGTGCCACGTTAGCCACCCCCACCAAAAAAAATAACCACAGAGACACAGAGAAAAACAATATCGTGATTCCCTACCACACCCCACCAAGGCAGTTCACCACAGATTTACCCCGTGAAATAGGAGAATGGGCAGAACTTAATTGTATTTCACAGGGGAACCACGGAGAACACAGAGGACAGCAATAATAGTGTATTACCCTACCTCCACCTAACACCTAAAGACAATATCAGCCACGGTTACTGCACGGTTAAACACAATCCAAGGTTCAAAAGAACAAACCAATAGAGAGTTGTGAATTGGGGGTTTGGTAATATGAGTAATTCTGTGTGATTATGTGGCAGGAAACCGGGAATGAAGGCAATGTGCCAACTGTGTTGACACCCCATTTTGCCTAAATCAGGCTAAAGCCTTAGCAGCATTGGATAAAACCCCTGCCAACTGTGTTGACACCCCATTTTGCCCAAATCAGGCTAAAGCCTTAGCAGTATTGCTTCTAACCCCTGCCAACTTGGTTGGCAGTAAAAACCCTTAAAGTTGGCAGGTGAAGAAGGGTAGAGTGGTGCTTCGACAAGCTCAGCACGGTCTTGGTTGCCATGCAACGGTAGGGTGTCCTTTTAGGACGGTATGGGTTCTTCGCTTTGGTCAGAATGCTATGGGTTCCTCTGGCTGTGGATGAAACGCTTGCGGCAGTGATAGAGAGTTTGGAAGAGAATTTTCTTGACATTTTACGAATGAACGTTTATGATTCACTAAATAAGCCTAACAAAGGAGGTATGATGCGAGATTTTTTGTTAGTTTTGGTTGGTACCCTAATTCTCCTCTTACCTGCAGTTGCTGGTGCACAGATAACCTTGGAGAGGGTATGGAGGCACTAACCAAGATGGAGGTTATTGTGTCCAGCAGACGCAAGATGGGGGTTATACAATAACTGGCGTGACATACTCCTACGGTGCAGGTCCTTGTGCTGTGTATCTCATAAAGACAGACTCTCTTGGTGATACTCTCTGGACGAGGACATTCGGCGGCACCTCCGATGATGAGGGCAAATTCGTTCAACAGACCCCAGATGGGGGGTATATAATAACTGGTTATACCAGTTCTTACGGTGCAGGCTCAAATGATGTTTATCTCATTAAAACGGATGTAAATGGGAATGCAGGAGTGGAAGAAAAGAAAGAAAATTCGAAATTCGAAATTCGAAATTAACAGCACATCCCAACCCATTCACGAAAAAGACCGTTATTCGTCATTAGTCATTAATGACCAATTACCAATGACCAATGACTTGCAATACCCAGCATTGTGTATTTATGATGTGAGTGGGAGGTTAGTAAAAAACCTGTCAGTGGGCACTGGGCACGCGGCATTTGGCACTGACTTAGAGACTGGGATTTATTTTATGAAAGTAGAAGGTTACGAGCCAGTGAAGGTGGTGAAGGTAAGGTAGCAGACGGACAGAGCATCCGAGTATTAGGACATCAGAGTATTAGAACATCAGAGGACAAGATAAGTGCAGGAATGGCGGCAGACACGAATAGTAAGTGGCAAGTGAAAACCTAAAAGAAAGGAGCAAACACCTATGAAAACGGCCGAATTTATCATATTTGCCTTAATTGGAGTAATTGCATTAGCAGGGATTGTTTCTGCACAGGGAGCAATAGACTATTACCCGCTTGGTGTTGGATACTACTGGATTGAGGAGATTGATACAATTTTCGGAGTGTATGAACCTTCAACTTTTACTGTGACCATTGAAGATACTGATTCAATACTTGGTGAAGTGTATTTTCGTCAGAGCCAGAGATTAAAAGCCGACAGTAGTACTTTGGATCAAATATGGTATACCTGGGTTCGTGAAGATACTTCAGGAATTGTAACGGGAGCAGTTGGTTCTATACCTGATATAGGCTCTGCATCGATTATAGACCCACCTGTTCATTTTTTGCCAAATGGTATTGTAAATTTAGGATACTTCTGGAGTTTTGATTGTCCTGAAATGGGTGGGCATTGGGACTGTCTTGTTGAAAGTATTTCAGAAACCGTTGTGGTACCTGCAGGGACGTTTACTGATTGCATAATGATCTGGGTGGTTATAACAGATTCACTCGGAGGAGATACCACTCAATTAGGTCACCTTTATAATGCTCAGAATGTTGGGGAAGTATATAAAATAGGTTGGAGTTCTTTCATGCTGGATTATGAATTTGAACTTAGAGAGTATTCTGTTGCTATTGGTGAAAACAGGCGAACTGAGAATCCCATAAGCTTGACGCTCAAGCAGAACTGTCCCAATCCGTTTACTTCGCTAACTAACATTAGCTATCAGATACCGACTTCAAGCCATGTGAGCTTAAAGGTATACGATATTGCCGGTCGGGAAGTTGCAACCCTAATTGATGGATTCAAAAGACAAGGGGAGTATTCTGTTAAGTGGGATGCAACAGCTGTAAATGTAGGTATTTATCTATATAGGCTTACAGTAGGTAATTACTCAGAAACAAAGAGGTGTATAATAGTAAGGTAAAGATATTTGGGAATGTTGGTTGACTTTCAACACAATGAATATAACATTATGTTATTCCCAGTGCTGCTAAATCTTATTTCTTAGTCTGGGGCACGCCCTCTTGAACGCACTTCGTGCTGTGAAAGAAATGCCTGCGGCTGTGGAAGAGATGTTGAATTAGTTGAATTTGTTTTATTGGTTTAATTGGTTTAAACCTTAGAACAGATGTTTTTCCTTCGGCGGAGTTTACCCTTGAGTGAAACGAAGGGCTCCCTTCGGGTCTGAGCCTCGGGGTCGAAGACAGGGCAAGCTCTATCTGTATACCCGCAATGACATTGTGTAAGAGAGCAGAAAGGGAGAAGAAAAACAACGATTGACAATAATAAAAAAATTCTTGACATTTTTTTATTTTATGATATAATTCTACAAATAACACAAAAAGTCAAGCCCTTAAACAAGGAGAAGCGATGAACAGGCTTACAATAATTTTGATGTTTTGTTTCTTTATTGCTCTCAGTGTTGCGGTTTATGCAGAGCCGTTCGAAGAGTCAGCAAACCACTTTCAAGAAGTAGGCAATATGTGGTTTGATTCCCTCAATGTGCGATTCGTTGGCAACTGGCCATTTGGTCGAAGTTTGGCTACTGCATATGACTCTATAAGAGAAACTGCATTCTGCGGCTCAGGTGGAGGTGTGTATGTACTCAATGTATCAAATCCTTCTAATCCAATAAAACTATCAGAAGGGATTCATACAAAAGGAGTTGTTAAGGGACTGTTTTGTGAATCATCCAATTCTATGCTATATGTTGCAGCTGAAGTAGTTGGACTTGAAATATGGGATGTATCGATACCTGCTTCACCTGTAAAACTTGGCTACTATGATACACCGTCATCAGCTAATGGTGTCGCTGTCTCAGGCTCCTATGCCTATGTGGCGGATGGTAGCTCTGGTCTTCGTATCATCGATGTCTCAATGCCATCTGCCCCCTATGAGGTGGGTTACCATGATACCCCCGGCTATGCTTGGGATGTTGCTGTCTCAGGCTCCTTTGCCTATGTGGCGGCTGCTAATGTTGGTCTTCGTATCATCGATGTCTCGATACCATCTTCTCCCTTTGAGGTGGGCTACTATGATACACCAGACTATGCTCGGGATGTCGCTGTCTCTGGCTCCTATGCCTATGTGGCGGATGATTCTGCTGGTCTTCGTATCATCGATGTCTCGACACCATCTTCTCCCTCTGGGGTGGGCTCCTATGATACACCGGGAATAGCTCGAGGTGTTGCTGTCTCAGGCTCCTATGCCTATGTGGCGGATTCTTATGCTGGTCTTCGTATCATCGATGTCTCGACACCATCTTCTCCCTCTGAGGTGGGCTACTATAACACACCGGGAATAGCTCATGGTGTTGCTGTCTCAGGCTCCTATGCCTATGTGGCGGATAATGATGCTGGTCTTCGTATCATCGATGTCTCGACACCATCTTCTCCCTCTGAGGTGGGCTACTATGATACACCGGCAACGGCTTATGGTGTTGCTGTCTCAGGCCCCTATGCCTATGTGGCGGATAGTTCTGCTGGTCTTCGTATCATCGATGTCTCGACAACATCTTCTCCCTCTGAGGTGGGCTACTATGATACACCGGGATCAGCTCATGGTGTTGCTGTCTCAGGCTCCTATGCCTATGTGGCGGATGATGATGCTGGTCTTCGTGTAATAGATATATCAACACCATCAAATCCTATGGAGGTTGGCTACTGTGATACCCCCGGCTATGCTTGGGATGTTGCTGTCTCAGGCTCCTATGCCTATGTGGCGGATTTTGCTGCTGGTCTTCGTATCATCGATGTCTCGACACCATCTTCTCCCTCTGAGGTGGGCTACTATGATACACCGGGATATGCTAAGGGTGTTGCTGTCTCAGGCTCCTATGCCTATGTGGCGGATGATGATGTTGGTCTTCGTATCATCGATGTCTCGATACCATCTGCTCCCTCTGGAGCGGGCTCCTATAACACACATGGACATGCTTGGGGTGTTGCTGTCTCAGGCTCCTATGCCTATGTGGCGGATGAAGCCGGTCTTTGTATCCTCGATGTCTCGATACCATCTGTTCCTTATCAGGTAAGCTACTATGATACACCGGGATGGCCTTATCGTGTCGCTGTCTCAGGCTCCTATGCCTATGTGGCGGAGGGTGGTTGGTATGATGCTCTTCGTGTCATCGATGTCTCGACACCATCTTCTCCTTATGAGGTGGGCTACTATGATACACCGCGAGATGCTTACGCTGTTGCTGTCTCAGGCTTCTATGCCTATGTAGCGGAAAGGCTTGCTGGTCTACAAATTTACGAATTACTTGGTGCTGGAACTGAAGAACAACCAGGAGCAATTATTGATATATCGCCAGCTCTGAGTCTGCTTCAAAACCCTGTGAAAGGATATTATATTGAACTTGAGATTCAACTTGGACAGAAAGGAAAAACCAAACTCTCTTTATATAATCTTCTCGGACAAAAGGTTAAGACATTCCCCTTAAGCGGATTCTCTGCTGGTAAGCATAACATAAGATTGCAAACAAAAGGTATCTCAAGTGGTGTCTATTTCTTGATGATAGAAGGTGGGGAAAATTTAGAATCTGTCAAGGTAACAATTATAAAATAAGTAATCGGCACACTACGCTGTAAATAAAATGCCTTCGACTGTAATTAAACGCCTTCGGGCTGTAAAACAAACGCTAACGCTGTAAACGAATACTGTGTTGTAAACTAACGCTATCGCTGTAAACGAATGCACTGCGTGCTGTAAATAAACACTTCGTTGTAAACTAATGCCCTTCGGGCTGTGAAACAATTGTTGCATTAGTTGAATTGGTTTGATTGGTTTAATTGGTTGAAAGCAGTAATGTTTACAACAAATTACGCGAAAGCAAATACACGCCGAAGGCAAATAACTATTAACCAATGACCATTGACTAAACACCGAGATTCTTCCAAGGTTAATTTGTGAGGGATTACTCAGAATGACAGGAACGGCATTTCGGATTGCGGATTTTGGATTGAACACCTAACACCTAAAACGTAACATCGAGATTTTTCCAAAGTTAACTCCGTTAGAAAGGAATTTCTAACGGGGTAAAAGCTAAATTTTACCATTGACAAACAGGAGAAAAAATGATAAAGGTAGTTATCTATGAAAGTTGCGGTCTAATTGAGATAACAAAAATTGAAGTTTGGCATGAAACATTTCAATGTGTAGGGGGTTAGGAAAGTTGGTAAGGTGTTTTCTATTAACAATTGTTGTGTTAACAATGATTGGTTGCGATAATAAATTACAGGTTATCGAAGGCATGAGGTGCTCTGAGTGTGGGAAAATTGTTTGTTCTGATACTACAGCGGAAACAGGAACATACAAAGCCAGCATGGGTAAGAATTATGAAACTATATGGACTTTTACCACTTCCACAGGGAAGGTATATATTCTGGGAGAAAAAAAACAAACAAAAATTTTAAAATACTTCGAAATGATTTGCGATAGCTGTAGGAAGGGAAAATGGGCTGAAAGAGAGAGAGAAAAAAATAGAAATGAAAATAAGAAAGCTGCAGAACTTGCTAAAAAAGCAGTTGAAACCCGGATGGAATATGGAAGAGAGATGCAAATATCTGTTGCAAAAGCATGGCCCGGTATGATAGTTAGAGTGCATGGTCCTGAAAATAGATATTTTACATGGTATTACAAAGGGATATGGGTGGATTTGATGACTGACAATTTTGTTGCTTTTCTTGATAAAGGTAGTTTTTGGCAAGATAAGAGAGATAGAGGATTTACCCGTTGTTATTTTAAGTCAATCTACGGTTATTACAAATGTGTGTATTTGGAAGATTAAAAATATTGAGCCTATCGCGATTGATAAATTTTTTTATGGTCAAATTTCTAGAGAAAACGAAAAAAGTAAAAATAGGAGGCAAGAAATAATGGGACTAACAATTCATCAAAAAAGCGTTTATCTGACAATATATAACGCAACAATGATTGCAAGGTCAATTGGTAAAACTTTTAAGAGAAAGTTTAAAAAAGAGGAGGCAGAAAAAAAATTAAAGGAATTCAAAATTGAGGTATTTAAGAAACTTGATAATCTAACAGATTTAATGAATACCAACAAATTGACTGAAAAACATATCTTAACCTCAATAAGAAAATTAAAAGAGAAGTTTAATATTAGCTTTGGGCAAGCTCAGAAACCAATCAATGTAATTCTAAAATATCATTTTTATCTTGCAAAAGGGCAAGATAACAGTATGAAAAAAGTACTACATTGTCCTATCGATTCACAAAAATTACCAGAACTAAATAGAAGTGGAGTTCCCTTAACAAAAATATGTGAGGAAATATACAAAGAAATACAGAAAAAAATAGAGGTAAAAGATGAATATTCAGCAAAAATAGACCTAGATAATAAATACGATGAGAAAAGCTTAAAATACTGGGGCCTTTTATGATCAACTTTAGACAAATGGGGGTTGGGTTTATACCCATACGACCGTGAGTCCCACGGGGCAGGCGTTATGACATTTTCTAATTTCTAAAACTGTTTTCTTCTGAATCTTAATTGCGAAAGTTTGGAAGAAAAAAGGGATTTTACCATTGACATTCAACAGAAATAATGGTAAAAATTGTAACTGCAGAACGAGTAAAGCATTCTATCGATTTTTGCAGACTATAAGTTTAAGATATTTAGTGGAGGTTTTAGTGAAACGAGAAAGCTTTAAGGCAATTGCCTCAACCTTTGTACTGTTATTTCTATCTAGTTGTGCAACAACAGGGATATCCAGCATTGTTAATCCCAAGTTTGTGCAAAAATCTTTCAAAAAAGTTGTGATTGCTGCCCCGTTTTCCGACATCGCACTTAGAAAGCAAACAGAACAGGAATTCACTTGTCAGTTTATTATGACCAGTGTCTTAGCTATTCCAAGTTTAGATGTTATCCCTCCCTTCAAAGACTATAGCGAATCTGAAATCGTGGAGATATTAAAAAAAAATAAAGTTGATGCAGTATTAGTAGTTGCCCTAAAAGATTTCTGGATGTCAAACACGTATATTCCTAAAAGTTCTTCGACCTCTGGAACTGTTTCTGCCTTTGGAGGTGCTTTCCATTACCAGAGCTATACGCAGGAGCATGGAGGCCATTATGTCAGTAAACCAAGACTCGAATTTGACGTCCGCTTATTTGATACTGAAACAGGAGAACCAATTTGGATGGCAACATCTTTAACAAAAGGTAATGCCTTCGCCAATTACAAAACTCTATGTATCTCGCTTGCCGGAAAAGTTGTTGATAAACTTATAGAGGACAATGTTATCAGAAAGGTGAAGAATAGCCCCTGAAGTTTTATTCTGCAGATAAATTCGGGAAGGCAAAAAAACGGAGTGAAGCGTTAAAGGGTTTTCTGAACTTATGTTCTTGGTCTCAGGGAGGTGTAAGATGAAAAGCTTTTTTGTTTTCGTAGCAGCCGTTGTTGTGCTGACAATTTTGTCCTGCAATTCTTCTCAGGAGAAAAGTGAAAAGAAAACGAAGTGGTTAGGACAGGAATTCGAAGAAGGACTGAGATTAAATCCCCTACCGATTGAGCTTTTATATCCTGGTGCTAGAGGTGAGAAATTACAGATTACAGCTGATGGGAAAGAAGAAGAGATAATTCTCTCCACGATGGACAGTTTTGAAAAGGTAGACAACTATTATGCAAAAAATCTTCCCAACCATGGCTGGGGAAAAGTAGAGGAAGGTTCATATAAGAGTTTGAAGAAAAGCTCTCTCTATTTTGCAAACAAAAACCGTGAGGCCATTATTAATATTTCTCTTGCTACTGAGGGGAAAACCGAAATAGTGGTTCTCTGGCGACCTGAACATTAAGGGTGGTTAAAATGGCAAAAGTTTATACATGTGAATGCGGTGGAAAGAAATGGATTATTGATGATATGAAAACGCTAATATGTTGCAATTGTCCCTCGTGATATTAGAAAAGGCATATTTAATGATTTGTTTGTCAATCCACACAAATTTAAGGACGTGAGGTAGTTAGTTAGGCAGCTAACGAAGGAGGAAATTGAAGATCTACTGAGCAAATAGCCTTACAGATAGGAAAACCGCAACAGCTAATCTTGCGTGATGTGCGAGGATTTGAGCGGAAAGCGAACGTGCAGGAGCATTTATCAGACATAATTTTTATTTGAGGCCGAACCGGCTTATGTTGACCGAACAGATAGCGAAATGGAAGAAAAATTACAGATAGTAAGAGAACTCAAGTCAAAAACTAAGGAAGATGAGCCCAAAAGTAATCACTTTAAGTATTTGATCCAGGCCGTTTATTTTACCATTGATTTAACCGAGCTCATCGATTTATATGTCCAAAACGAAAATTTAGATTTGAGACCTACACTTAGAAATCACCTATCAAGAAGAATCAGAGACAAGAGTGTTAATTCAAAACGAATTTGCAATAAACTCATGCAGGCAATCAAAAATGTCTCCTACCGGAAACATCAACGGATACGTTTTTTACTATCAAAAATTATTGGTGGATTACCTAAAGCATACGCCCAAAAATACAGCAATTTCCTTATGTCAACTGGCTATACTTCTGATTTATCTGCACTTTTAAAAATACCAAATCTTGTCTGGAATTCTAAGTTTGACCAAGCCTTCGTAAGTAGATATTTGGAAACAGGAAACGACAAATATTTAGATGCGGTTTTGCAAAACGGACAGCCTGAATCAATCTTGAACAACATTGAAGATATATGGGAGGGAGGATATGCCGGAAATTATATCAAAAATAAGGTAATCAGAATGACCGCCCCGCATTATATCCAGGAACTAGGGTTTTTGAAGGAAAAAGAACCGGATAAATACTTGTATGCGCTCAGTTTCTCAAATTCAAATATCAAAGATGAAGAAATAGTCGACTTGTATAATAGATTAGCCGCAAATCAAAGGTCATTTGGGATTTGGTGTATAGGAAAAATTGGAAGATGGCATATAGTTAAAAGATACATTGAACAATATATTCACTGACAATGTTGCACCTGCCGATAGGAAGGTTTCGGTTTTTTGAGAATAGTAGTATCCATCTCGGTCCGTTATTTGAACATCAGGATTTAATTTGAGCATATTTAGTTAAGAATCAAATTTGATGCACCGGTGCACACGGAAAAGACACCTGACACCTATAACCTATAACCTATAACCTAATTTCTCCCTACACCATCGCCTTTTGCACGCTTATGATACAATTATAATCATCCGTATTGTATGAGCCATTGTTTGGAGACCAGATAACATCAAATCCATCTTTGCTTGAATATTTTTCACCTTGAGTGATATTGTCCCTGTCCACTTCTCCGCTTAATGCCATTACTACGATGCCTGGTGATTCTTCTTTGTCTATTAGAATTACTTTTTTGCCTTTGGCTATAAAATGCCTTGTTTTTACCAGGGCACTGGATGAGCGTCCTATTTCCCTTGAACTTTGTCCATTTACAGCGTATTCTGTGATTATTCTTCCTTCTTCTGTAAAATAGATTCTGACCACAGTTATTCCTCCTTATTCAGGTTTACATTATAAACTAACCAAGCAAGAAGTGTGCCACGTTAGCCACCCCCACCAAAAAAATAACCACAGAGACACAGAGCACACAGAGAAAACATTTGTTTCAAGGTTTTAACCAATTAAACTAATTAAACCAATCCAACCAATTGAACCTCTTTCTTGCCACGGTTACTGCACGGTTAAACACAATCCAAGGTTCAAACGAACAAACCAATAGAGAGTTGTGAATTGGGGATTTGATAGTGTGAGTAATTCTGTGTGATTATGTGGCAGGAAACCGGGAATGAAGGCAATGTGCCAACTGTGTTGACACCCTATTTTGCCTAAATCAGGCTAAAGCCTTAGCAGCATTGGATAAAACCCCTGCCAACTCTGTTGACACCCCATTTTGCCCAAATCAGGCTAAAGCCTTAGCAGTATTGCTTCTAAACCCTGCCAACTGCGTTGGCAGTAAAAACCCCCAAAGTTGGCAGGTGAAGAAGGCAGAGTGGTGCTTCGACAAGCTCAGCACGGTATGAGTTGCTATGCAACGGTAATAGAACGCCTACGGTTGTAAAGAAACGCAATTCGTGCTGTAATAAAACGCAATTCGTGCTGTGAAACAAACGCGCTGCACGCTGTAGGCAAACGCTTCGCTGGAATAGAAAGTAATTAAGTAAATCGCAAGTAAGTAATTGGGAAAATAGGAAGTACGAAGCAAAGTAATTGTTGTATTGGTTTGATTGGTTGAAACCTTAGAACAAGCTCTGTGTGCCCCGCACCATACGGTACAGGGTATACCCTGCGGTTAATTCTGCACCGAAAATAGGAAAACACGAAATTCCGAAATTGGAAATTACGAAAATAACACACAAGAAAACACGAAAATAGGAAATTAGAAATTAGGGCATTAGATGCAGGAAATGCTATAACTACATTGAAGAGGGTAAAGCGTTGAATAACTTTGCCATTGACATTCCAGAGGAATAATGTTATAAATTGTAGTACGAAATATGAAAACAACAAGATACTTCGATTATACCAGAAAAAGACCCGACCGTATGCGGATCAAAGATAGGTGGATAGAATTCGTAATTAATAAGGCTGTAAAAACCGAAGTTCAATCAGATGGAAGGATAAAGAAGTGGGCAAAAATAACAGAGGAGGGTAAATATTTGAGAGTTGTTTTGTTAGAGGATGGGGAAACAGTGCATAATGCCTTCTTCGATAGGTCTTTCAGGGAGGATTAGAGATGAAAATCAAGTATTTTAAGGACACTGATACTGCTCTTCTCGAATTTACTAATAAAGAAGTTTATGAAACAAAAGAGATTAGTGAAAATGTTTATATAGATATAGACCGGAATGGAAATCTAATAAATATGACAATTGAGCATGCAAAAGCTAATGCGGGACTATGGGAATTTTCATACCAGGAAATGACCTCGCAGACTACATAAAACCCTTTAACCGATGCTGCACCGGGAATAAAAGCTTTTGCTGTAAAATACAGGCACTTCGGGCTGTGGAAGAAGTGTTGAATTTGTCTTATTGGTTTGATTGGTTAAAACTCTAAAACCACAATGAGAGAAAAACAGGTAGTGAAACGGAGAAAAGACAAGTAAAAAGTTAAAAGTTGAAAGTTAAAAGTGTGGCGTGAGAAGAAAGATGTTTAATTAGTTGCATTAGTTGAATTGGTTTGATTGGTTTAAAGCAGTAATGTTTACAACAAATTACGCGAAAGCAAATACACGCCGAAGGTAAATAACCATTGACTAATGACCGATAACTGATAACCAATCACCAATGACCATTGACTAAACATCGAGATTCTTCCAGAGTGGAAATGGAAGGAATTACTCAGAATGACAGGAACGGCATTTCGGATTGCGGATTTTGGATTGAACCCCTAACACCTAAAACGTAACAGCGAGATTTTTCCAAAGTTAAACTCCGTTAGAAAGGAATTTCTAACGGGGTAAAAGCTAAATTTTATCATTGACACTGAGAAGAAAAAATGATAGGTTTTTAGAAGTTAGAGAAAGGCATACAAGAGGTGGCAAGAAGTATGAAAGAATATGAAAAAGAGGGAGAGAAAAATGGCAATAAAGATTGCTAAGGTTTTTTCTATATTAGCTGTTTTTTACTTAATTTGTGCTATTTCTGGTGGGGATAAGGGTTTGTTTGTGAGTTTGCTAAATGGGCAAGAGGATAATAAGGATTATGGAACATCGTTTCGCTTTTTTAGTGATATTTATGGACATAGCGTTTCACTTCCGCTTCAGTTTGAAGTTCATGCATTAAGATTAGCTCTTGTCTATAGGGGTATAGGCGTGGGAACATCAGGTTTTAAGGTTTACGGCAGGGATTTATTCGATGATTTCGAAAACAATCACAAGCTCGTTGCATACTGGGCTCCTCTTTATTTTTATTATATCCCTTGGTCCTCCAAGCAGAAAACCGGTGATGTAATACCTATAGTTGCATACTCATATCTTGGGCTAAGTGCCTGGGGGCTTGAACAAGCAAAATTCCTTGATTTTGGGCTTGGGTTTAACTTTTATCTCTTAGACTTCAGTGCTGGTTACAACACCATTACTTCAGACAGCAGGGACTGCTTTTATAATTTTGAAAGTAGTGATGAAGTAAAGGACTATCCTGTTAGTTGGAACGGTTTTTATATATCTGTCAATCTCTCAACCGGGTTTTGGATTGCACTTTAATCCAGATTAGCAGGGCTCAGAACTGCATAAGGTTCAGGGTTGAAGGAATTGAAAATAGACGAAAAATTAATAAAAACAAAAAAGGAGGAAGAAAGATGAAAAAAGTAGTGTCAACATTGTTCATCTTGTTGTTCATTCTGTTCATCTTTTCCATTTCGTTTGCCCAGCAAACATGGATAAGGACTTATGGAGGAGCTGACCTCGATGAGGGACGCATGGTCCAACAGACCACGGACGGAGGCTATATCGTCATAGGATTTACTCTCTCCTTCGGTGCAGGCGATTATGATTTTTACCTCATCAAGACGAATGCCTCAGGAGATACGCTATGGACCAAAACCTATGGTTCGGCGAGAGATGATCGGGCTGGCTCCATCCTGCCGACCACGGATGGTGGTTACATTGTCTCAGGGTTTTCTTTGCCCGCAAATGATAGTCTTGGTGATATTTACATGATAAAGATAAATGACCAGGGCGATACTCTCTGGTCAAGAAGGTACGAAGGGGCGGACAGTCGCTCGGGCTACCCTGCCATTCAGACCGCAGATGGGGGTTACATTATATCAGGTTCCACCTACTTGTATGGGGCGGGTGGGTCGGACATCTACCTGATAAAGACCAATAGCCAAGGGGACACGCTCTGGACCAGGACTTACGGAGGGGTAAAGAGGGAGACGGGTTTAGTTCTTCCGGATGCGGATGGGGGATACATTGTGTGCGGACAGACTTGTTCGTTCGGTGATACACTGGGTGATGTATACCTGGTCAAGACCGATTCTCTGGGAATTCCGGTCTGGACAAAAACCTATGGCGGGATGAATAACGATGGGGGGTATGGCGGACCGACGCCGGATGGGGGATACATCATTGGCGGATGGACGTACTCCTTTGGTGATACTCTTGGTGATGTCTATCTCATTAAGACCAACAGTCAAGGCGATACCCTCTGGACCAGGACTTACGGAGGGACGAACAACGATGTGGGTTTTCCTCAAGGGACATCAGACGGAGGTTACATTATCGCCGGTATGACATATTCTTACGGAGCGGGTAACGCCGATGTCTATCTCATTAAGACCAACAATCAAGGCGATACTCTCTGGACCAGGACTTACGGTGGGACGGAAAACGATTTCGGCTGGGGAGCCCAGCAGACCACCGACGGGGGCTACATCATACCCGGAACCACTCTTTCCTTCGGGGCAGGCATGGAGGATTTCTATCTCATCAAGACCGATGCGAATGGGAATGTGGGAGTGGAGGAAAAGAAAGAAAATTCGAAATCCGAAATTCGAAATCCGAAAATAGAAGCCTATCCCAACCCGTTCACCACCTTTGCCCGGATCCCTGGCTACGAGCGGGAAAGCTTCGTTGTGTATGACGTCATGGGTCGCAAGGTTGGGATATACACCGGCAATCGCATCGGCGGTGAACTCGCACCCGGAGTCTATTTTTTCCGGGGTTTAGACATCGTTTCTGCACCCGCACGGTTCGTGAAGGTCAGGTAGCAGGAGCATAAACACAGAATGGAAAAGGAGCAAAGGAACCCTATTGAAGTCATTGACAAACTCGCAATCTATAGTATAATAAAATAAGTGTTATCATAAAAAGGAGGAAAACATGAAACGCATAATGTGGATTATCGTCCTTGCGGTGCTGACGGCAGGAACGGCGTACGGCAATTTCCTGGACGAATTCAATAGCGCCGTGCTTGACCCTGGCTGGCAGATTCAGTGGGAGGACCCTACTCACTGGAGCCTCACTGCCCGGCCTGGGTTCCTGCGGATCATCACCAAATACAGCGTCAATGATTCAATCTGGAATATCTTCTACCATAGAGAAGAGATCGCCGGGAATTTCGTGGCGACGACCAAGGTCATCGCCCGTCCCGTCCAACAGGGTCAGTGTACTTACATCTATGCGGATAACGACTCTTTGTCCCAGACGAGACCTCGGGCCATCGCGGGATTTGGCAACATTGCGGGTTGGGGTGAGGGTTTGTTAGGGTGGATCGACGAAAGTATGGTCCTCATTCCCCTTGTCGACACCATGGTTTATCTCAGGATCAGAACGAACGGGGATACCGTGTTTGCCGAATACAGCCCGGATAACTCCAGTTGGACGACTCTGATCTCGGACTGGAGCCCTCCCTTTCCTGAGCATCAACAATCCGGGGTTAACGCGATGAATTACCAGTCTTTCGGTGGAACTCCCGGGACGCCGGAAATTAACGCCGATTTTGACTGGTTCCATCTGGTTGCGCTGACCGGGGTGGATGAACGACCGGCAAACGGTCAGGCTACACTCGCCGATTATTTGACCGTCGTACCCAATCCATTCACGAAAAAGACCGTTATTCGTTATTCGTCATTAGTCATTAATGACCAATTACCAATGACCAATGACTTGCAATACCCAGCATTGTGTATTTATGATGTGAGTGGGAGGTTAGTTCGCAGTTTTCCCTTTTCACTTGTCACTCTTCACTCATCGGTAACCTGGGATAGGAAGGACAACGCCGGCAATCAGGTAGAAAATGGTGTCTATTTCATAAGGCTGACCTCTGGTAATTTTATTTCTGTAAAGAAGGTTATCCTGCTTAGATAGTAGACTTATTTTGGTGTTCGTGACTTTTTAATTTCCCTGATAATAGTATGTTTAGCAATTCTATTATCAAAGCTGTTTCCAATAAAATATCCGGCTATTGCACCCGTAGTAATTCCAGTATATGCGAAAACGGCAATTCTCCTGCTTTCCTTTTCTGTACTGTGTAAAATATCAAAATCATCAGAAGAAATAGATGCTACCACCACACCTGTTACAAGACCTAGTGCGCCACCTCCTAGTCCACAACCCAAAGCGCAACAGGAAAGCTTTTTGTGATACTTTAACATTTCATTCTCAGTAATTGGTATTCCCTGCTCATCATAAGAAACTATAGACCATTTTTCTTCAAATGGTCTACGGTTTGCCTTGACTCCTTCATATCTATCAACATAATCTGCCAAAACAGATACGATTTTTGTATCCGAAACAACTGAAATGAGTGTATCGGTTAGCGTTTGAATCTCTATTAAATATCCACCTTGTTTTATCGAATAGAATGTTGCACGCTCAAAATCCTGAATATTCCTGAATAAAGCATATTCATCACTCTCGTTTTTGTCAATTGATGCACCAACCTTCCCGGATATACTTACCAATTCACCCTTTGTATACTTCTTGGGTTTCTCCTTCTCAGCTTTTTCCTCATCTGTTAAAGAGATAGGTTGAATTTCACCTTTTGATACTTTTTCAATATAACTTTTAAGCGATTTAATTGCTATCTCGCTTTGTGGGGTTCTGGCTTTTTTCTCCTCTCCATTCTCTTCATATATAACCTCTGCAACATAACTCCCATCGGAGAGTTGTAAAAACATCGTTGACTTAAATCCTTTAATCTCGGGCCAGAGCCCGAATCTTTCCCTCTCCACCGCATCTATCGTCTCTCCTACTTTGTCACTGATGACAATCACCTTCTCATAATCTTCTGCTATTGCAATGCTATACGGAGTAAGTATTGCAATTACTAAGAAAAGAAATAGTGCTTTCAAGATTACCTGCTCAATGGTTCAGCTCGTTATTTAATCAGTCAAAATTGGGGACAGCGCCTATTTTTCCTGTCAAATAAAATTCAGGTTATAATTTCTATTTTTCAGCCTGACCCCGGTGCACGGTGCACACCCAAAAGAGGGGCACTACAACAGCTCGTCCTATCGGATGAGGATAAATTTCCCAGATTTTCTCTCCCATGATGACTCAAGACGATAGAAATAAACGCCAGTACTTCCTCCTGAAGTCCAGAATATTTCATAAACACCTGCTGATTTTCTACCCTTTATTGGTGTGTCAATAAATCTGCCTGAGATATCATAAATTTTTAGCGTAATCTCAGAAGCCTCGGGGATTATTAGATTAAAAACCACTTTCCCTCTCGCTGGACTATTCCTTAATCCAAAAGAAAAATATTGGGGAGTTGTACTTGTCTCTTCTATTCCAGTCATATTAGCAATAAATGAGTAATAAGATGCAGGTGCACCATCCGGGTCTGTTGCAACATTCCCTGGCTCAGCATCGTCAATCGCCTTTATGTAATACCGAACAGTATCATCGAGATTGGAGACTGCAGGAATCGTATCAGTGAACCAGTCACCAGATTGATGCATTATCTCTATAACCCAGACAGGGTCCTCATACCTTCTGTAATAGAGAAGGACCGAATCCAAACCTGCAAGTTTGTCTATAACCTTCGTTCTAATTTCAAATGGGCCAACATAGGCGGTGTCAGGCCAGATTTTAGTAGAGTCAATAACAGGCGGTGTAATATCTACTCCAAAAGAATCAGGATTTGCGTAGGGACTCTGATTGCCTGCCAGGTCGTAGGCCATAACTCTCCAGTAGTAGAAGTTCTCATTTAAGGTTTTTGTGGTCGATGTTGCTGCGAGTGTGTCAACAACGAATGGGGATATAAATTCAGTCGTGGTATCTACCTCAAGGATATAACGAATGGGTGAGAATGGAGTGCCACCTCCATTTGCACTGAGTTTGTTACCATCACCAAATGTTACTGCTGACCATTGAAAATCTACAGAGGTATTATTCAGCCAGATACCACCAATTGGTGATGTAAGTATTGGTGCATTAGGTGATTGTGTATCAACCTCAAACTGCCATGTGGTTGAGTATGCACCCTCGTTGTTTACAACATCCACTGCCTTTACATGCCAGTAGTAAATGGTATCTGAAAGAACAGCGTTGAATGTTGTATCGGTAAGAGTCGTCTCAACCAAACCCTGCGAGAAACCATTATCTAAGGCATACTGCAAAACATAGTGGTCAACACCACTCAGTGTATCACTTGCCTCATTCCAGATGAAATTAACAGTGCTGTTCTTCAGATATGCACTGTCTTGAGGTGAAATTATGGTAACAGTAGATGGCGGGGTTATATCGTATCTCAAATTGACTGATGAGTTGTTATTATAATCCACATTACCTGAACCATCTTCAAGCCAGACATGCATTGGAATACTTCCCTCTATGGTTGAAAACACTGTATCTGGTGGTGTTCCAGACATAGAACCTGTAGTATCATAATTCGATGTCGGTGCAGAACCTAATTTATATAATGCTCTGGCTATGCCGCTCAGGTCAGGGGGATTGGTCCAGTTGATAATAAATGTAGAATCCCTGGTCCAGGGTGATGGATTTGAGCCATTAGCAGTTAAGCCAATGGGTGCAGCAGGTGGTGTTTCATCTATTCCGTTTCCTGTGAGATAAACGTATACAATAGGCTCATCTGGGTCATTGCTGAAGATAGATAGAGTATCTTGATATGTTTTTATTGTATCAGGCGTAAACCTGACGGTCACAACTACACTATCATTGGGTGGTATATTTTGTGGGAAAGAAGGCAATATTATCTGATAAGCAGTCAGGTTATTTTTCAAACTGTCAACATCTAATGGAGTGTTTCCAAGATTAAATATCTTGAATGTCCAGTCAGAAGAATCGCTGATAGCAACATCGCCAAAATCATAAGTTGTATCGGATAATGCAATGTCTTGTTGAATACCTTTGCCATTTAATACACAATAAACCACAGGCTCATCCGGGTCATTACTTGATATTGTGAGCGAGTCCGTGTAGTCCCTTACTGAATCAGGTGTGAAGGTTACGGTTATGGATAATGAGTCATCCGGAGGTATTGTGTCTGTGGTTGGTGTAGGTGTAAAGACAGGATTGCTTGATGTAATGTCTATTACTAAATTGCTATCGACCCCAACATTATAAATCTTGAAACTCCAGATTTCAGAGCTGTCTTTTTTGACCTCACCAAAGTCATAAGAATCTGCTGAAAGCTCAATATCCTGACAGGATGACCGATTGAGCAAAACAGAGACTGTGTTGGAACTCGCATTTGCAACAGCTAAATCTATATCGCCATCCGAATCTAAATCAGAACAAAAGACAGACCGGGGACCAGTTCCAGTTGGGTAATCAGCTTTTGGAGCATAAGTTCCATCACCATTATTGAGCAAAACCGAGACTGAGCTGGAAGCATAATTTGCAACAGCTAAATCTATATCACCATCTGAATCTAAATCAGAACAAAAGACAGAATAGGGATTACTTCCAGTTGAGTAATCGATTTTTGGTGCAAAAGTGCCATCACCATTATTGAACAAAACAGATACTGTGTTGGAATTCATATTTGCAACAGCTAAATCTATATCGCCATCCGAATCTAAATCAGAACAAAAGACAGACCAGGGCCAATTTCCAGTTGCGTAATCGGTTTTTGGCGCATAAGTGCCATCACCATTATTGAGCAAAATAGATACTGAGCTGGAACTATTGTTTGCAACAGCTAAATCTATATCGCCATCTGAATCTAAATCAGAACAAAAGACAGACAAGGGATTAGTTCCAGTTGGGTAATCAGTTTTTGGCGCAAATGTCCCATCACCATTATTGAGTAAGACAGAGACTGTCCCGGGACTAAAATTTGCAACAGCTAAATCTATATCACCATCTGAATCTAAATCAGAACAAAAGACAGACCGGGGATTAGTTCCAGTTGAGTAATCAGTTTTTGGCGCAAATGTCCCATCACCATTATTGAGCAAGACAGAGACTGTGCTGGGACCCCAATTTGCAACAGCTAAATCTATATCACCATCCGAATCTAAATCAGAACAAAAGACATAATAGGGCCAATTTCCAGTTGCGTAATTGATTTTTGGCGCATAAGTGCCATCACCATTATTGAGCAAAACAGATACTGTGAAGGAAACAGAATTTGCAACAGCTAAATCTATATCACCATCTGAATCTAAATCAGAACAAAAGACAGAATAGGGCTGAGTTCCAGTTGAGTAATCGGCTTTTGGCGCAAATTTAGCGCTCCCATCTGTGGCTTCTACAGTAAATGACCAGGAATAGGGATTTATTGAATCACCGTTGGTTGTTAGTATCCCGGCTGATAGGGTTACCCATACAATTTCACTGGGCTTGAAATCTACATATGGGTCAAATGTAGCAGTCTTTGTGGGTCCATTATAAGAATAAACCCCGTAATGTCTGCCAGAGGACATACCACACACAGTAAAGGTCGTTGAATCTATAGTAGCAGAGTTCATCGTGGTATCGAATGTTGCCTGGATATTAATTCCACAAGCTACCCCTAACTCATTTTGTGTGGGTAATGTGGAGACCACTGATTGAGCATTCAATTGGTGAGACATGAAACATAGAAGCCCAATCATAAACCCAAATACAAATAATGATTTACGCATCTTAAACTCCTTTCAGAATGTTTCTATTTTGTATCATTCCCAGACAATGGTTTTGTAAAAGTGTCTATTACTGTTTTCTCATACTTGAAAGCGTCTTTTACCATTCTCGTACTTACTCCTTGTCAAGGTCCATAAAAATTCCGCACTCCTATTTTAATCGTATCCCCTTGTCTTTTTACACATCTTTATTTCCTTTGTCAAGAACTTTTTTCCATTTGTCATTGCAAGTAGAGAATGTGAATTTGAAAAAAAAAGGGGACAGCACTCGAACACTCGTGCTGTAACAAAGGAGAAAAACCGTATATTCACACTCAACCTTATCCTTAATCTGAGTTAGATTGGTTTAAATCCTCCTAAACCCTGTGAAATATTCTAAAAAACTTGACTTCGTTCTTTTTTTCTGGTATAAAAAATAGAGATAATGAAGAGTGTTATCGGACTATTAGAATATGGCGAAAAGGAGAGAAAAATATGAAAACTTCTGAGGTCAAAAGAAAACTTGAGGAAATAATCAATGTGCTTTCAGAGGATGAGTTGAAGACAGTGATTGACTTTGCAAGCTATATAAGGGATAGAGAGGAAACTGAAGAGCTTTTAAGAATGCAGATGGATTCCAAAGCCTATCTGGATTGGCTTAGTTCGGGAAACGACATATATGATGAAGTTTTCAAAGATGAAATTACTTAGAGGTAATATTATCCTTTGCAAAGTTTCAATGCCTTCGGAGGAGTTGAGGAAGTTTAAACTAAGACCAGGCTTGGTCGTTTCAAAAGATTTAAATAACAAAAGATTACACGAGTGTTGAAGGATGCTCTTGCATTGATGTAAGTATCCTTTGTAGTTTGTAAATTAGTTCATTCTGGGGTCGGTCATTCAAATCTCTTTAATTTCCTGTTAAATAAAATAGAGGTTATAATTTCTATTTTTCAGCCTGACCCCGGTGCAGGGATTGGATAACTTACTTGACAATAATCATCTTTCTTGTTGCAGTTTTATTCTCTGCTGTTAATCTGTAGAAGTATACACCAGCAGCAACAGCGTTATGATTGTTGTTAAATCCATTCCATGTCACTGTTTTCTGTCCCGGATTCTCATTCCTGTCAACGAGTGTGCTGATAAGTCTTCCAGCACTGTTGTAAATCTTAAGGGTTACCGGACCCTTATTTGTGATTGAATAGGAAATTGTTGCTTTTCCATTCCTGACTGGATTAGGTGCATTTTGAGTGAGCCCGAAAGTCAGGGCTGATTTTCCTGGTGTTTCAGCGACTCCGATGTAGAGAGGCATTTTCCAGGTCTGAGCTGTTGGAGTCCAAGCACCTGAATTGTCTCCACCATTGACATAGATTTCGAGCGATGGGCCTTGTCTTCCGACGAGGAAATCGTTCCTTGTGATTGTCATCGGATAATCAGGCAGTGCGTACCAGTATGCGTTTCCCACATTGTATTCCCAGACATGATTTGTAATTGTAGAGGCATCCTCAAATCCACCAACCATATAGAGACACAAATCACCTGTATATCTCACTAATTGTGTTGCACCGTTATTGTGGTTTGGAATAGGTAGTGTGTCTCCTGTTGACCAGGTAATGGTTTCACAGTTCGATGGGTCAATGACACCATAGTAAAGATTATTGTAACAGGTATAACCGTCATATCCGCCAACGAGCCAGATTGTATCTCCATGCATTGCAACACCTTCCATAAAATCTGATTTAGGCATTCCTGTGCCTGTTGGCCCTGTTGTCCAGGAATCTGTATATGTGTTGTAGATATAAACAGTGTTACTGCCACCAGAACCGGTGTAACCTCCAAGATAGTAAATTAGAGAGTCATTGTAAACTACCTGACCTCCTGCAATTCGGGCTTGTGGCATTGCAGTGCCGGTTGACCAGGAGTCGCCATTTATATCGTATATGTAGTTGAAATTGTTGACAACACCATTGTATCCACCAAAGATGTAGATGCTGCGGTTCCACTCGGTTACGGATGCATCGATCCAGTTAATTGCAGTTGGCATTGCTGTAAGTGCTGCCCATGTATCGGTAACAGGGTCGTATTGATATGTCCAGTTGACATAGTTCATACCGTCACCGCCACCAAAAGCATAGACCTTGTCACCTACCGGGTCGTATGCTGTTGCATGGCAAAGTTCGGGAGTTGGTCTGTCGGCACACTGTATCCACCATTGACGCTCTTGTGTCGTCGGTGTTTGCTGTGTTAGGGTATCATTACCTGTTTTTGCGTTGCCAACCGGAGTATTATCAGCACCGATGTCACAGGTGAAACCTGATACACCTGTAGTGGGCATAATATTATCTTCTGTTCCAAAGAGCATAGGAACCGAAAAAAATATTAGGCATATTGTCAGGATAAAAACTTTCTTCATTTTTCCTCCTCTTATATTTATTCCATTGTAACCTTATATCATAACAAAGATTTTATAATTTGTCAAGTTTTTTTTGAAGTTTGCTGAAAAAGAAATATCATATTTTTAAGAGAAGGGCTATAGGTTTCAGGCTAGAAGCCTTGTCTATTTTTTGGGCAAGGGAAATATAGTCTTGACTTACGATTATTCGTTTGATATAAACTTATGGTGAGGCAATAGTAATGAATGCCTGCAAAATATATTGCAACCAACATAGATATGAATGAGTTATAAGGGATGAATTGAATTTCGAATAGGAGGTAAAATTATGTTAACAGGACTCCATTTTCTTCTCACATATATGTGTAATCTGGAATGTGACCACTGTTTTGTATATAGTAGCCCTAATGCGAAGGGCACATTTACTTTGAAACAGATAGAGAAGGTGCTTGAAGAAGCAGTAAAGATTGGCACAATCAAATGGATTTATTTCGAAGGTGGTGAGCCGTTTCTATTTTACCCGATAATGATTGAGGGAATCAGAATTGCTAATAAAATGGGTTTCAAAACCGGTGTTGTAACCAATGGATATTACGGTACAAGCAAAGAAGATGCAGAGGTATGGTTTAAACCATTAAAGGAAGAAGGAGTGAGTGACCTTAGCATAAGTGATGATTTATTCCACAACGAAGACGAGAAAGACAATCCTGTAAAACGCGCTTTGCAAGCAGCAAAAAAATTGGGAATTCCGCTCAACTCTATTTGCATCGAAAAACCTACTGTCGAAGTTTCCCTGGACAGAGAACAAAACAAAGGTGCACCAGTTGTAGCAGGTGGAGCTATGTTCAAAGGTAGAGCAGTCGAGAAGTTAGTGGAAGGTCTACCACAAAGGAACTGGAAGGAGTTTACAGAATGTCCTTATGAAGATTTAATGGAACCAGAAAGGGTTCACCTCGATGCTTATGGTAATGTTCATATCTGTCAGGGATTGAGTATGGGTAATATGTGGAAAACGCCTTTATCTGACATCGTTAAGAATTACAATGCAGATTCCCATCCAATTTGCGCACTCCTAATAAGAGGGGGACCTGCTCTTTTGGCAAAGGAATACAATGTAGAGCATAAGGAAACTTATGTTGATGCCTGTCATTTCTGCTATATTCTCCGTCTTTCCTTGATAGATAAATTTCCTCGATACCTTGCTCCTAAACAGGTTTACGGGATGACAAATGAGAAAGTTAAAAGTGAAAAGTGAGAACACACAGACCGAAGACATAAGACATGAGACATCAGACATAAGACCGAAGACCTGAGACCAAGAGACCATAAAAGGCGAAATTACGAATCAGAAAAATCAGGGAGGAAAAGAGTTTGATTTGTTGAATTGGTTTTATTGGTTGGATTGGTTAAAACCTTGGAATACTTTGTTAATCAGAGTTAATCTGTGAAATCAGTGGCAAAAAAGGCGAAAATACGAAATCCCTCGACCCTGAGCTCGGGACCGAAGGGTTGGAAATTCCGAAAATGAGAAAGGCAGAAGAGACGTGTATATTCATAGTATATTTAGTTGTATATTTGTAGTGTATTTATTGTTTACAACTAATAACGCATGGCAAATACACGGCAAAGCGAATTTACGGCGCAGACGAATAACCATTGTCTAATGACGGATAACTGATGACCAATAACTAATGACCAATAACTAATGACCAATGACTAATGACCAATGACTAATTCTAACATCGAGATTCTTGCAGAGTCATAATGAAGCGGTTTACCTCAGTACCGTAACTTTAGCTGGTTGACTGGTTGCTTGTCCTTCTAATTTTAGGAAATAAATCCCACTCGGGAGTTGTTGTGTCTGCAGCCTGATTTTATTCTCACCAGAGGAGAGTTTGTTCAAGTGGAATGTCTTTATTCTTTGTCCCAGAAGGTTGTAAAGAGATAGATTTATATTTTCATCTTTCCAGTTTTGAAGCTGCACAGTTATATGATTACCCCTAACTGGATTTTGTAAGAGTTTGAATGACGGTGGAAAGAGTGTTTTTTCTTCTGTTTCCTCCACACCAGCTCCATAGAATTGGTAAATCTGTAATCCACAATCCTGCTCGACAGCAAATATATATGGGTCTGAGAATTGAATATTTAGAGTATAATCTGTAGTATAGTGATAGCCTACTACCACCGGACTTGTCGGGTTTGAGACATCTAATACCTTGATTCCACCTGAACCACAAGCCATGTATACAAGGGAACCGTTCACATCACAATTTTTTGATCTTCCAGTGTGATAATAACCTATGATATAAGGATTTTCGGGGTCTGATATATTAAATATCCTCAGACCGGTTTGCCCTCCCATGTCCCCATCTGCCAAGTATACGAGGGAATCCTGCACATCAATCCCTTGAGCAAATGCAGGAGTATGATAATAGGCAATTTGCTGCGGATTCCCTGGTTCCACAACATTTATTACATACAGATTAACAGCTGCAAGATAAGCAAGGGTATCACGAACATAGACTTTCTCACATCCGAGCTCGCTAACAGGAAAAAAGCCAATCTGGAAAGGGTTCCGGGGATCAGATACATCGATGATTCGAAGCCCTTGATTCCCATGAGGCCAATCACCATCACAAATGTATGCATAATCACCGGATACAAAAACATCAGTAGCATATCCTGGTATAGGGCAATTTCCTGTCGTCTGGGGATGTGCCTTATCCTTTATATTAACTATCCACAATCCTGAATTCATACTGCCAACGTATGCAAATGTGTCGACTACATAAGCACTCAATGAATAATCGTCATCTATCTCATATGTGCCAATTTCAATTGGATTTGAGGATAGAGAAATATCAATGATTGAAAGACCAATGCCATGGGTAATATAGGCATATTGTCCCTCAATGAAAATACCCTCTGTTGGACCTGGGGAAGGATATTGTCCAAGAAGCTGCGGATTTGTGGGTGTGGATACGTCTATAATCCTAAGACCATATTTATTTGCTGCAGCGACATAAGCAAGAGAGTCTGAGACAATGATCTCTTCGCCATTGAGATAATATCGATAACCCACTAATTGAGGAGTTGCCGGGTCAGAAATATCTACCACTGCAAAACCGTATTTCTCAAGAACGTATGCATATGAACCAACGACATATACTGCATATGATTGTTGTATTGTATCACAATTTCCAACTTGATAAGGATTTGTCGGATCGGATATATCTATTACCCTAAATGCTGAATCTGGATTAATAAGATCTGCAATATAGACATAGTTTTCTGTTGCATAAATATCATGAATGTGCATCACTAATGGATCAAAGGAACCAATTACTTCTGGTTTTGCTGGGTTTGACACATTTATCACAAGAAGGGTGTAATTGTAAGCATCAGTAAAGGCAAGAGAATCGATAAGAAATATGTGCTCAGAAGCGCCAGTATATAACGAGCCCACCTCTTGTGGGTTTGTCGGTAGCGCAACATCTATGATTCTTAATCCATAAGAATCATCCGCAACGTAGGCGAAAAAATCAGATACGAAAACATCCGTGATTACACTATTGCCTTGAAAACAACCTAATCTTTCTGGGTCTAATGGATCAGAAACATCCCATATCTCAAGACCTGCAAATCGTGCCGCAACATACAGTCTTTGAGAATCACTTTCATAAAATAGCCCAGATATAAAATCGCGTGTTCTGATCTTGTCGGAAACTAAAATTGGATTAGAAGGAGCTGCAAAAGCAAGGATGTAGACACCTCCACCATTCCCACAAAAGGCAAGATCTCTGATGGAATCAAATGCCACTGCCTTGGAGTATCCAAACGGCCAGTTGCCCTCAAATCGAACATTTAATGAATCAAACCTTGTATTAATCGATCTTTCGGAAAAATCTTGTATTTCTAAATATGTGTTTCCGTAAGCTCGGAAAATAAAAATACTTAGAAAACAAATCAAAATTATTGCAAATTGTTTCATTCTCACTCCAAAATGTAAATATCTTTACATCTTTATCTAAATACAATATGGCAAAAAAAGAAAAAATGTCAACTTATTTTTGCTTAATGAAAGCAAATAAATTATTTAATTTTAGTATATTTCTTCAGTTACCTTATTATTGTTACCTTAATGGATTCGTTATTAAATTCACTTCCTAATCTCAAAAAATAAATCCCACTCGTAATTCTATCTGTGGATAATGTTACCCTATTCTTACCAGAAACAAGATTACTTAAAGTGAATGTTTTGACTCTTTGACCAGCAACATTATGCAGACATATAGTAGCATTCTCAACACTAGTAGTATGTAACAGTAATTCAATATGATTGCCTCTGGTTGGATTTTGTAAGAGTTTGAAAGACAGCGGAGAGGTTGTTTTTTCTTCTGTTTCTTCAATACCAGCTCCATAGAATTGGTAAATCTGAAGCCCGCAATCTGTAGAAGCATAGGCATATGTTCCCGATGCAGAAACTCCATGAAACTGGAAGGCGGATGTAAATTGGTGATAGTATCCAGCGGATATTGGATTGTCTGGTTGAGAAATATTATAAACAGAGATACCGTTGGGTTTTGAAATATAGGCATACAAGCCTGATATGTCAATACCTGAGGGCGTGTTTACCCACATCCAGTTAGTAAATATTTCCTGAGGGCTATAAGGGTCTGAGATATCAAATAAACTTACGTCAGAGGTTGAATCAGTGACAAATGCATTCATTCCAGAGACACAGATATCAGATGGATATTGATCTGCCCACGTCATCCCCACCACGTATGGATTTGATGGGTCTGTAATGTCTATGACCGTAAACATCTCAGCACTTATTACATAAGCATATAAACCTGAAACTTCAACATCGTATGCTCTAGAAAGCGAACACTGTCCTGCCACATAGGGAAGCAATGGATTGGAAATGTCTACCACCTTTAATCCATAATAACCATTCGCAACATAACAATAATGACCTGAAATATCAAGACCATAGTGATGTGAAAGGAGTGGAAGATTAAGAGATGCAGCTATACCGGGATTTGAAGGGTCTGAAATGTCGAATACAACAAGCCCAGAGGTCCTCGTTGTAGTATAAGCATAGGAACCGGATAAAGAAATGTCGTATACAGGAGTTGTAGTATAGCAGCGTCCAACTTCTCTCGGAAAACTCTGGTCAGATACATCGATTATCCATAACCCTTTATCATCTGTCACATATGCGTAAGATCCTGATATACAGACTTCATTACTTATTCCAGGTGGCACATAGGTTGCTATCTCATGTGGTGAAGATGGAGTGGAAACATTTAGAATCCTGAGTCCTGTGTATATATCAACGAAATATGCGAGAGTATCCCTGACAAATATGTCTCTTCCTCTGCCAGGAAAAAATCCCAATTCCTGAGGGTTCATCGGGTCTGATATATCTACTACTCTAAGGGCTAACTCGGTTGAAAGATATGCGATTGTACCAATTACATGGGCATGATAGACTCCTTCAGGACTATCAAAATATCCTGCAAATTGTGGATTGTGTGGATCCGAGATGTCTATAATACGAAAATACAATCCAGATCCACTTGAGATGAATGCATATGAACCAAATACGGAGATATCTCCTCCAAATTGCCATAGAAAAGCGACTATTTCTGGATTCTCAGGGTCGGATATGTCTATTACGTGGAAACCGTCAGCTAACACATAGGCAAATGAGTCTTTGACTGCAACTGAACCTCCGGGCAAAGCAATCTCCCCTACAATCTGCGGGTTTTGAGGAGATGAGACATCTACGACAGAAAAACCAGAGCCGCCAAAGCAATAAGCGTAAGTTCCAGAAACATAAATATCACTAACCTGAACAGGGGACTCAGATGTGACAAAAGAACTGAGTTTTGAAGGTAAATTCGGATTGGATACATCCCATATCTCAAACCATCTTTCTACTGCAATATATAGTCTCTGGGTATTTGAATCATAAAAGAGCTCGGAGTGGATATAATCTCTGCAGCGAATGACATCAGATATTACAGCAGGATTCGAGGGGTTTGATACATCGAGAATGTAAACTCCTCCACCTGAGCTTAAGAAAGCCAGATTTCTCAGTGAGTCGTATGCAACATGAAATGGGCGACCAAATGGAAAGTTGCCTACAAATCGAACATTAAGAGAATCGAAATAGCTGTAATCTTCACTGTCAATTGGTTTGGTTTGCTGAATATTATGACCCGCTAATAGTGTATTAACACTAATTACAAGCAGAAACATAACTGCAATTACAAAAAGGAATTTCTTTTCACTTCCGTGCAAGGTTTTCATTTCCACTCCTTTGTAAAAGTTTTCATTACACTACTAATAATATACATATTTTATAGTTCATTGTCAAGGAAAAAAATTAACCACAGAGGACACAGAGAAAACATTAAAATCAACAGGGACTGAAAGAGAATTTAAGAGATGGCTGAAAACATAAAAGAAAAACAAAAATAAAATCTCTTTAATTCCCTGTTAAATAAAATTCAGCCTGGAATACAAGAAGGAATTTTTGACTTGACATTAAACCTGTGATGTGATATTTGGCAGTCTATGGCAAATCAGAAAGCAGGGAACAAATCAACAGATTTCACTGTAAGATTTCTTTTTAAGGATATAATCGGTCTTCCGAGAAAGGTCAAAGCACTTGCACATCAGACGGCAAAAAGCGATATACCTGTCATAATTCAAGGAGAAAGTGGTGTTGGAAAAGAACTCTTGGCACATGCTATTCACTCTGAATCAAAGAGAAGTGGTAAACCTTTCGTATCCATTAACTGCGGAGCAGTGCCGCGTGAGCTGTTTGAAAATGAACTGTTCGGTCATGAAGCGGGTGCGTTTACAGGAGCACACAAAACGGGTAAACAGGGCAAGTTTGGGCTTGCTCACAAGGGAACACTTTTTCTTGATGAGATAGGGGATTTGCCACTTGCCGTTCAGGGAAAATTGCTAAGGGTTTTAGATTCAGGGGAGACCTGGAAGCTTGGTGCGGAGAAACCTCAGAAGTTCGATGTGCGTATCATTTCTGCAACACATAGAAACATTTCTCTCAGTGTTGAAAAGGGTAGGTTCAGGGAAGACCTCTATTACAGGCTCTGTGGTTCATTTATTGAACTGAAGCCTTTAAGGGAACGAATAGAGTGTATCGAAGAATTTACAGGTTACTTTGCAAACAAATGGTCAAAAGAGGAAATATATTTTACCGATGATGCGATAGATGCACTGAAACTGTATCCCTGGCCAGGAAATATCAGAGAACTCGAAATGGTTATCAGAGAAGTCGTGGAACTGTGCAGTAGCGGAGTTGTGGATAGTTTCCACCTTCCGGAAAAGGTTTTCTTGTATCCTAAAAGCAATAAGACACTGAAAGAGAGGGTGAAGGACTTTGAAGAAAGGGAAATAAGGAAGGCGCTTTTAAGAAATAAAGGCAATATCAGCAAGACCGCAAGAGAGCTGGGATATTCACGGTATGGACTTCAGAAAAAAATTAGCAGGTTCAGGGTATTGATGTAGGAAGTATTGAGAAAAAAGAATAAAATAAACCACAGAGACACAGAGAGAAAGATACATTATTGGTTTTTAAAAAAACTCACAAAAAGGCAAAAAAAAGAAAACCCAAAGGGATGGTAAAAGAAAGTGGAAGCTAACATTATCGAGAAGGCAACGGACAAGAGTAAGATATCAAAAGTATTGAGTTCACAGAGGGGTACTATATGAGTGATTATGATGTTGTTATTATTGGAAGTGGACCAGGTGGTTATGTTGCTGCAATAAAATCTGCGCAGCTGGGAAAGAGTGTATGTCTTGTTGAAAAAGAATGGGTGGGGGGAACTTGTTTGAATATTGGATGTATTCCAACGAAAGCTTTGATTGTGTCTGCAGAGAAATTTGCAGAAACCAGGAAGGTTGAAATGTTTGGTGTTGAGGTCTCAGGTGAGATATCCTATTCACTGAAAGAGATTATGAAACGGAAGAAGACGGTGGTTTCAAGAAGTGTCAAAGGCGTCGAGTTTTTACTGAAAAAATATGGAGTTACCGTAGAGAGGGCAAAAGGCGAGGTTATTTCGCATGGTGAAGTAAGGGTTGGAGACAAGAAGGTTGGAGCGGAGTCCATTGTTATCGCAACGGGTTCAAAACCAAAGGTTGTTAAGGGTTTGGAGCCAGACGGAAAACTTATTTTGACAAGCAGGGAAGCACTGGATATCGAAGAAGTTCCTGAAAGATTTCTTATTGTTGGAGCAGGTGTTATTGGTATAGAAATGGCTACTTTTTTCAATTTGTTAGGAACGGAAGTCACAATAGTCGAAATGCTGGATTCCATACTTCCAACTGTTGGGGCTCAAAAACTGTCGAAAGAACTTGAAGCACAGTTAAAGAAGAGTGGAATAAAAATTCTCTTGGGAACCACGGCAGTCGAGATTGAGAAAAAAGAGAACTCAGTTGGAGTCACTTTTTCGAATGGCGAGAAATGTGAGTTTGACAGGATGCTTGTAGCAATCGGTAGGGTCGCTTGTTTTGATGGTATCGGTGTTGAAAGGTTGGGACTGGAAATGGAGAACGGATTCATCAGAACCGATGAGAGAATGAAGACGAATATTGGGGGAATCTATGCAATAGGTGATGTTAGTGGAGGAATGCTTCTTGCTCATAAAGCATCGAAGGAAGGTATTGTTGCTGCGCTGAATATTGCAGGGGTCGAAGCAAAAATGGATTACCATGCTGTTCCAAGTTGTATATTTTCTCATCCCCCTGCCGCACTTGTTGGCTTAACTGAGAAGGCTGCGAGAGAAATCGGGGAAAAGATCAAAACAGGGGAGTATCAGTATATTGGTAATTCAAGGGCGCATACATTAGGCGAAAAACAGGGTTATGCGAGGGTGATTGCTGATGAGGAAGGAGTTGTATTAGGTGGTGAGATACTTGGAGCGGGTGCCGATACACTAATTCAGGAAATTACAATGGCGTGTCAGTTCAGGATGAATGTGAAGGAACTGGAAAATGTAATTCATCCGCATCCGACACTTTCCGAAATTGTAATGGAAGCGTTCGATGATGTTTCCGGACATTCAATTCATAAACCACCGGGTTAGAGAGAAGAGGGATGAGGGAAGAGAGAGGAGGGAAAGGGTGAGACGGAGTATCGGAGAAACGGAGAAAAGGCAAGTGAAAAGTTGTGGTTTAACATCGAGATTCTTCGATAGTCAGTATAGAAAGAATTACTCAGAATGACAAATGGGAGAACGGATAAAATTAATCGGTTTCGATGTATTTTCTGACGCGTGGAAGGATATAAACAGTGTCTATGGGAAGTCTTTTTAATGCTTCGCTGAATACTTCAACTTGTTCAACGCAGGGGAGTCGTTTGTTGATGATTATGTATTCGGTTCCTTTGGCAATGCAGTGACCACCTTTGCCATCGAATTTGTCGAAAATGACCCTACAGGACAATCTTTCCGCAACTTCTCTGAAATGTGTAAGGACTTCTTTATCCTTCATAACAGTATTTTAAGACAAAAGTGAAGAAATGTCAAGGGAAAAAGCAGAAAGTGAAAGCAGTAACCGTGGAAAGAAAGAGGTTGAATTTGTTTGATTGGTTGAATTAGTTAAAACCTGAGATTATGTTTAACCGTGTAGTAACCGTGGCAAGAAAAATCTGTTTGACTGGTTGAAAATGGAAATATTAGTAAAAAGTTTTCACAGGATTCTAATGGTGTTGTTTATGTTTGCTATATTTTCCCAAACATACGCATCTGATATTATCATCAACGAAGTGATGAGTAATGTGAAGGGTTCGGATTCAGGCGTTGGAAGTCCCGGGGACAGGAATGAATTTGTCGAGATTGTGAATATTTCAAAGGATACGGTAGATATTTCATTGTTCCAGATCAGTGATCTTGATGCAGTCGATGATATTATTGCATGGACGGATACTTCGATTAATGACGCTGATGTTATATTCGGAACGACCCTTCTCGGACCCGGAGGATACGCCGTAATACTTGACCCTGAATATACCGACGCAGGAAATGGAAATTACATAATGCCTTATGATTTTCCAGAAAAAACTCTTGTTGTAACAGTAGGCAATACTACGATTGGAAATGGACTTTCAACTAAGGACCCGGTTGTTCTTCTTAATTCATCTCTTGATACTGTTTCCAGTTACGGAACACCAATGAATGAAAACGATTCTATCCCGTATGACCCCGGCGATGGAATATCCTCGGAGCGTGTTTCTCTATATTATCCAGATAATGAACTTTATTGGGCATCTTGCCAAGATTCATCCGGTTCGACTCCGGGTGGTGTAAACAGTTGTTACTCAACTTCCGCTATTGTTTTCCCTGATTATGGATTCAATATCTACCCCGAAAAGATTAGCAAGAACGAGGTTGCAACTGTGAGTTTGGTTCTTCAGAATCAGAGTGAGGATACAGTAGAGAATGTGAGTGTTGACTTCTTTTCCGATGCCGATTGGGATTCAGCAATGTCGGCGAATGAGTTGATTAAGGAGGTTTTTGAGGTTGAGCCCATTGCTCCATTTGGAGGAACATTAGGGATTGATGTTGAATGGATACCTGAATCATCTGGAAACAAGCGTATTGGTGTTAAACTCGGAGAATCCGAGAAGGCAGAAAACTTCAGGATGCTGAAGGTAGATGACCCTATCGGTGAGGTTGTAATAAATGAGATAATGTGCAATCCCACGGTAGGAGGCGAGTGGATTGAATTATACAATCGTTGTTCTCACCCGGTTGATATATATGGATGGAAGATTAGACTTGGTGATGAAAATGCCGAGATAACCACAAAACATTATGTATTTGAAGCGAAAGAATATGTTGTGGTTGTAAAAGATAAAATAATGTTTGAGACAGGATGGGGGGATATCCCCTCACAGATAATCGAACCTGAAAAATGGTTGACTTTAGGGAACGACAGTGATACACTGACCCTTATGGATAATCGATTGTTTGATTTTGACGGAGTTTTTTATGAAGGTGGTTCCGAGTCCGGTGTTTCAATTGAAAGAATCAATCCCGATGCAAAGAGCAATCTTAATGGGAACTGGGGGAGTTCTTGTGATTTTAAAGGAGCGACACCCGGAAAAAGAAATAGTATATTCGCTTCAAGAGCATCTTTGAAAACTGTGCTGAATGTGAATCCTAATCCTTTTTCACCGGATGGAGATGGATTTGAGGAGAGGACGGTAATTTCTTATGAATTAGCCTTTAATCAGGCGAAGGTAGATTTGTCTGTATACACGAGGGGTGGCGTTAGAAAATGTTGTCTTTTGAAACAGCAGGATTCAGGCAGAAATGGAGAGTTTATCTGGGATGGAAAAGATGAGCGGCAGAAGGAGTTGCCTGTTGGATTGTATATAGTTTTTCTTGAAGCAGTGGATAGATTGTCAAATAAAAAGATTGTACAGAAAGCACCGGTCGTAATTGCAAGGAGGAAGTAGAATGAGAGAAAAGATAAGAAAGATGATAGCAAAAGTCAAGGTTCCGTTCATTGAGGTTCATCTCGAAGAGAGAGAAGGTGTCGTAATTCGATATGTTGGAAAGGAACTTGAATTATTAAACCAGCATATCGATGTTGGAGGTAATGTCAGGGCATTTTCAAATGGAACATGGTCGCTTGCGTCGTTCAACAGTTTCGATGAATTGGACTCCAACATAAATTTTACGGCAAAGCAAGCAAGGCTTGGAGGTAAAGGTAACAATGGAAAGTTGGCAAGGATAAAACCATATACAGATGAGGTTATGTTGAACATCTCTGATGACCCGAGAAAGGTTTCTATTGACGAGAAGGTTAAAATAGCGAAGTCATACAACTTTAGGATACTTAGAAACAGAAAAATTCAGAGTTCAAGGGTGCTCTATGAAGACGTTTTTATTAGGAGATACTATCTTAATTCGGAAGGCGCTGACATTGTAGAAGAAAGAGTTCACTGTGGTATTGGCTTTACCGCTATGGCAAAGGACGGAATGAATGTTCAAATGATGAGCAAATCCGTTGGTAATACAAGTGGATTTAATATTGTTTATGGACGCGAGAAGGAAGTAGAGGAGGTTAAAAAGGATGCAATTGACCTTTTAAAAGCTGAAAAAGTTAAAGCCGGTATTTATACCGTGATAGCAGATCCGTTACTTACAGGCGTTTTTGCCCATGAGGCATTTGGGCATCTGAGTGAAGCAGACTTTATTTCGACAAATCGCAAGATGCAGCGAATCATGAAACTTGGGAGGAAATTCGGGAGACACAACCTCACAATTATCGATGATGGTAGTATGAAAGGAATGAGGGGTTCTTATAAGTATGACGATGAAGGAGTGCCTTCCCAGAAAAACTATCTTATCAAAAATGGCATTCTTGTCGGTAGATTACATTCAAGAGAATCCGCATTTCGAATGCATGAAAAACCCACAGGGAATGCAAGGGCAATAAACTACAGATTTCCCCCGATTGTTAGAATGACTAATACATACATAAAAAAGGGGAATATGAGTTTCAGTGACTTGGTCCGTGGTGTTGATAATGGGATATATGCTGTTAGCGCACTTGGCGGACAGACAGAGTTGGAAATGTTTACATTTTCTTCCGGCAAGGCATATATGATAAAAAATGGCAAAATAGGTCCAATGTTGAGAGATGTTGTACTAACAGGTAATGTTTTTGAGACGCTCAAGAATATTGACGGTATTGGAAATGATTTAGAGATGCATGGTGGGCTTGGTGGATGTGGCAAAGATAGGCAATTCCCGCTCCCGGTTTCTGATGGAGGTCCGCATATAAGGATTAGAAATGTTGTAGTCGGCGGGAAGAAAGGATAAGCGAAAGCGAGGAGAAAATGTTTAAGATATTTGAGAGAGCTAAGAAACATAACTGTGAAACAGAAATTTACCTGGTGAAGGGGAAGGAATTCCCTGTGATATTCAAGGCAAATAAGTTTTACAATGCAGAGAAAAAGGATTTCCAGGGTTTGGGTGTAAGGGTGATTAATAAAGGAAAACTCGGTTTTGCAAGCACAACAAAAATAGATGACGCTGAAAATGTATTTGATGCAAGCATAAGGGCATCCAAATTTGGTGAAAAAGTCAAATTTGACTTTCCTCGTGGCGTGAAGATAAAACCAATCCGTACCTTCTTTAATAATGTAAATAGTATTACAACTTATGAGATAAAAGAAGGCTGTGAGTCATTAATCAAAGAAATAGAGAAAAAAGAACCAGATTCCAAGGTAGATATTACATATTCACGCTCGGAAAAAACAGTTAGAATTGCAAACACTGAAGGGCTGGATATAACATACTCAAGAACGAATGTCACTGTATTTCTTCAGATTTTCAAGATAATCGATGGTTCGTTCACCTGGATATATAAAGTCAAGAGCTTTCCTGATAGTCGTTTCATAACCCAGGAAGATATTAATGAGTTGCTTAAGAAAGTTCGACTTGCAAATAAGGAAGTGCAGATTTCGAGCGGGCAGAAAAATGTTATATTTATGCCATCCGTTATGCCAATACTTCTGAGGAGTTTCATGCTCGGTATAAATGGGAAAAATGTACAGAAGGGTTCATCTCCTCTAAAAGATAAACTAAATAGGAAAATGATTAATAATGGAATCACAATTTATGATGATGCTCTCCTTGAAAAAGGTGTGGAGACGCGTCCTTTTGATGCAGAAGGTGTTAGCTCTAAGAGGATTCCACTATTCAAGAATGGAGTATTAAAAAATTTCTTGTTTGACCTTCAAACTGCAGCGCTTATGGGGAAAAAGAGTACGGGTAGTGGAGTACGTGGATATAATTCGCTTCCTGTGCCGGGGGTTTCGAATATTGTTCTCTCCGCAGGTGTTTGGTCTGTTTCCGATATGATAAGGGACATAAAGGATGGTGTGATAGTACATCATGTACTTGGTGGTGGACAGTCAAATCTTCTATCAGGAGATTTTTCGTGCAATATTTCTTTAGGTTTTGCAATCAAAAATGGGAAGATTCTTGGAAGAGTAAAGAATACTATGATAGCAGGAAATGTTTATAGTATGATGAAGAATGTTATAGGAATAGGGAAGAAGGTTCGTAACATTGGCTCTTATTATACTCCTGCTTTTTATCTGAAATCAGTGAATGTTGTAAGCAGATAGGGAATAGAATGGTTGCTGTGCAACGGTATGAGTTCTTCACTTTGCTCGGAACGGGGATTGGTCCTTCGACAGGCTCAGGACGGTGTGAGTCCCTTCAGGAAGGTTCCACCCGCATTAAAGACTTACTTCGTGTGACACTTCGTCGGGTAAACTTCCTGTGGACCATAAGTCGGGTGGGCAGGTCTGCGGTTAGATTTTTCACAGAACCAATGTGAAGTATAGGAGGAGATATGGAAAATTTATTTAATAAAGTGAAATCACTTATGGAAAAGGTTGAAGAAAATACGGAGTGGAGACAGAAAAGGTGTTTTAATCTTATCCCGTCAGAATCGACACCAAGTCTTTTGGTAAAAATGTGCGAGATATCCGATGCTGCTGGTCGATATGCGGAACACAGAACAATGAAAGGTGAAGAAGTATATTTCTATCAGGGAATTGACTTCATTAAGGACATTGAGGAGAAGGTGAAAGAGGAGTTGAAGAAATACTTTAATTGTACTCAGATAGAACCTCGTCCTATTAGCGGACAGATGGCAAATGAAATTGTATTCAAGGCTATGGTGAAATTCATAAATAGACCGACAAAAGGTGCTGCACAGCGAAGGATAAGGTTGGTGATGAACAATTTGCTCACATACGGCGGTCATTTGAGTTCGCAGCCAATGGGTGCACTTTTTAACTATGTTGAGAAAGATAAGGAAACGGGCAGTGATAAGGTGATGAATTTTCCCATTTTGAAAGATAATCCATATAAAACAGATACCGGGAAATTGGCTGAGATTTTAGATAAGGAAAGACCAGAACTCATAGTTTTTGGGAAAAGTATGTTTATTTATTCAGAACCTGTTAACTTTGTCTATAATATCGTCAAGGATTGGGAACCCAGACCTGTAATAATGTATGATATGGCGCATGTATTAGGTCTTTACGGAGCATTTCAGGAACCTCTAAAAGAAGGTGCGGATATTGTAACCGGCAGCACACATAAGACATTTTTCGGACCTCAGAGAGGCGTGATTGCAAGTAATATGGATAAAGGAACTGATTTTAGGAAATTATGGCTCGATATCAAAAGTAGAGCATTCCCTGGCTCAACAAGTAATCATCATCTTGGAACTTTGTTGGGTCTTCTTCTGGCAACTTACGAGATGAATGAGTTCAAGGAAGACTATCAAAGACAGGTGAGAAGCAATGCAAAAGAGTTTGCCAGAGCATTGAAGGATAGGGGAATCGATGTTGAGGGAAACGAGTCAGATGGATTTACTGAAACACATCAGGTATTGATCAGGGTGAGGAAATTCGGTAATGGAAGAGAAATTGCACGGAGACTTGAAGATAATAATTTAATTACAAACTATCAAGCGCTCCCTGATGATGCAAGTTTTCTTGATGCAAGTGGAATAAGAATGGGAGTTCAGGAGATGACACGATTCGGGATGAAAGAGGTGGATTTTGAGATGCTTGCTGATTTCATTGCAGATGTTATTATCAGGAATAAGGATGTAAAGGGTGAAGTTGCAAAGAAGAGGAGTGATTTTCTCGAGATGAAGTACTGCCTACCGAAAGAAGAGGCTGTCCCGCTTGGTTCAAACTTACTATTTTGAAATTCTTTTCCAGTCAGCGAGGAAACGTTCGATTCCTATATCCGTCAACGGATGCTTGAACATCTTGTCAATAACCTTGAAGGGAATAGTCGCTATGTCGGCACCTGCAAGTGCTGCTTCGGTAACATGCAGAGGGTGTCTTATGCTTGCAACAATTACCTGCGTTGAAAAATCGTAGTTGTCAAATACAATCATCATATTCTTTACGAGTTCCATTCCCGTGTGTCCAATATCGTCAAGCCTTCCAATGAAAGGGCTAACGAACGATGCACCTGCCTTGGCAGCAAGGAGTGCCTGATTGACAGAAAAGATAAGTGTCATATTTACCATTATGCCCTGATTGGTTAGTTTTCTCGTTGCTTTTATTCCTTCTCTTGTTATCGGAACTTTGATGCATATATTTTTCGCAATTTTACTCAGTTGTTTTCCTTCCTTTGCGATACCATTTGCTTCAAGGCTTACCACCTCAGCGGAAATTGGTCCGTCTACGATACTGCAGATTTTCTTGAGGATTTTTTCAGGTTTCATTCCCGTTCTCTCAACTTCGCGTGAAAGAAGGGTTGGATTTGTAGTAACACCATCGAGTAATCCCAATTCACTTGCTTCCTTTATCTCATCAAGATTCGCAGTGTCAATAAATACTTTCATCATACCTCCTTTTTCCTTGTTCTTGTCATTAGACATCAGTTATTGATCATCAGTTATTGGTCATCAGTTATCCGTCATTAGTCAATGGTTATTGGTTATCAGTTATCCGTCATTAGTCAATGGTTATTCGTCTGCGCCGTAAATTCGCTTTGCCGTGTATTTGCTTCGCGTTATTTGTTGTAAACAATCATGGTCTATCTGGTCTATTTAGTCTGTTTAGTCTATTTGGTCTCTTCTCTCCTCTTCCTTTCAAGGTCTGCAGTCTCTCCGTTTCTCCAATTCACCGTTTCATCGTTTCGCTCTTCTCTCTTCTCTCTTCGCTCTTCCTTTCGGACGATAGCATCAATATTTGACCTCTTTTAGATACAGTCCATATGGCGGTGCGGTTTCACCAGCCATTTTCCTATCTTTTGCCGCAATTATCGTCTCTATATCTTGTGGTTTCAATTTCCCTTCTCCAACAAGAACAAATGTTCCGACAATTGCCCTTACAGATTTGTGAAGAAATCTATCTGCTTCGATCTCAAGAATTAGCTCATCTTTTTTCTTTTTCCATTCGCATCGTTTTACATCGATATGCATATTTTCTTTTTTTGATTTTGCAATGGCGAAGGAAGTTAAATCCTTTTTCCCCAATAGAAATTTGATTCCCTTTCTCATTAGTGTTATGTCGTGGAATTTAGAGCAGTACCAGGCATAGTTTCTATCGAATACCGAATATTTCCTTGTTATTCTGTACAAGTAAACCCTTGATGTTGCATCGAATCTTGAGTGAAATTTACTCTCCACTTCTTCTGCGTTAGTCACAAATACATCATTGGGCAGATTAGCATTAAGTGCATTTACTATCGTATGTTCATCATAGTTTTTCTCCATACTGAAATTTGCAACCTGAGCAATAGCGTGAACACCGGTATCGGTTCTGCCTGCACCTGTTATTCTGGTTTTCTTTCCAAGGAATTCGGCAAGTGCATTCTGTAAAACACTTTGAACCGTTTTTCTGCCAGGCTGGATTTGCCATCCTGAAAAGTTTGTTCCATCATATTCCAAGGTTATCTTAATATTTCGCAAAATTGTATTCCTGCTGAGAAAAAAAAGATTACCAGGAACGTCGAAAAATCCACTGTTTTTAGTTTCATCTCAACAAAACTCGTTCGCTTTCTACCTGGATGATATCCACGTGCTTCAAGTGCAAGAGCCAGTTCGCCTGCTCTTTTAATGGATAGCATCATGATTGGAAGGATGAGTGATGGAAGGTGTTTTACCTTTTTCAGTAGTCCTACATCAAAATTGAGTCCCCTTGCTTTCTGGGATAGAAGTATTTTCGATGTCTGGTCAGAAAGCGTCGGAATAAAGCGGAGCGAAGTATGAATGATTATGGATAGGTCATCGACTGGAATTTTCAGTTTCCTCAAACCAGAGAAAAGTTTCGACAATCCATCGGCAATGTCCATTGGGTTTGTCGTAAGAGAGAAAAGATAAGTGAATGAGACAATCAAAAAAAGTCTGAACGAGAAAAAGATACCTTTTTCTATACCTTCACTGGTTAAGAATATTTTGCCTGCATTAAAGAGTACTTTTCCTGGTGTGAGAAACGCATGGAAGAATATTGTCAGGATAAAAAGCCAGATAAAGAACTTAAGTGGTCTAAAAATGAATCTTATTTGAATTCTATTGTAGAGTAATGCAAATAGCATTACAATAAGCCAGATGAAGTAGAATTCAATGTGTTTAATCAGGAGAAGGGACAAAAAGATAAGAAGCAAGGAGAGGGATTTTACCCTCGGGTCAAGCATGAAAACAAAAGTTTTCCCTCTTAAGTTACTCTCGAAGAAATCTATCATAAGGACTTCATAGAATTCCGAGTCTCATAAGATCGTGAAGGTGGACTATTCCAATGGGGTGTTTTGAAGCATTGACAACCGGTATGGAGGTTATGCCGTAAGCCTCCATTAGTTTCACCGCCTTGATTGCGAGTTCGTCTTTTTTAATCGTTCGCGGGTTCTGAGTCATCATTTCACTTGCAGTGAGTTTGAATATATCGGTTTTGCTTTCAAGTAACCTCCTTAAATCACCATCTGTGATAACTCCCTTGATTTTGCCTTTCCCATCAACGACGGTCGTTATGCCTCTTTTTGAGGTCATTTCGATAATAGTATTCTTGACAGCTGTATTCAGTTTTACCATAGGAATATAACTTCCTGTTAGCATTACATCCTCAACCTTTGTTAGTAGTTTTCTACCGATATTTCCACCTGGATGGAAGAAAGCAAAGTCTTTGGGCTTGAATTTCTTCAAATGAAAAACACACACAGCAATTGCGTCACCGAGTGCAAGGGTAACAGCCGTACTTGCTGTAGGGACCAGGTTGAAAGGGCAGGCTTCCTCATTCACCGAAATATCCAAAACTACATTGCTTTGCTTTGCAAGTGTTGATTCACAATTACCTGTCAGTGAAATTATAAATGCACCAATCTCTTTCAAAGTAGGCAGCAAATTGAATAGTTCTTCTGTTTCACCGCTTTTTGAGATTGTTATTATTACATCATCTTTAGTAACGAACCCGACATCTCCATGCACTCCTTCGGTAGGATGAAGGTAAAATGAAGGTGTACCTGTACTGGAGAGAGTTGCAGCAATTTTTCTACCGATAATACCCGATTTACCTATTCCGGAAACGATAACCTTCCCCTTGCACTTTCTGATAGCTTCAACTGCTTTTATGAAGTTATTTCCAATTCTCTTTTCAAGAGAAAGCAGCTCTATGGCTTCCTTCCTTATAACCTCTCGTGCCTTTTTTATGATTTCTCTCTTTTGCTTTGTCATAATCGATAACCGAATTTAGTGTTCTTTGGATTTGAGGACCATTTCAATTATTTCTCTAACTGCACCTCGACCGCCGTGTTTTTTTGTTACATATTTTGCTATTTCTTTAACCTTATCAATAGCATCTGCCACAGCGACGGGGAAACCAATATATTTCAAAACCGGAATATCAACAATATCATCTCCGATATACATCACTTCCTCACGCTTCAAATTATATCTTGACATAATCTTCTTAATACAATCTAACTTGTCATCTACTCCTTGATGAATTTCGATTACACCGAGGTCCTTTGCTCGTTTGATAAGAGCATCGGAAATCCTTGCAGTGATAAAAGCCACTTCGATTCTGGCTCTTCTTGCAAGTGTTATTCCCTGTCCGTCTTTAACATAGAAAATCTTTATTTCAATATCTTCTGCACCGTATATTATGCTTCCGTCTGTCAACACTCCATCCACATCCATTGCTATTAACTTTATGTTCTTCATAATAACTCCTTATGTTCTGGGTTTGTTTACGACAGAGTGAATGTCTTTCAGAATGGAGAGTAATTCCTCCAACTTGTTTAAATCAAGCATACTTGCAGCGTCGCAAAGTGCTTTTTTTCTGTCAGGATGTGCTTCAATAAATACACCATCTGCTCCTGCTGCAACGCCTGCTTTGGCAAGTGAAAAGATAAATTGGGGTTCTCCTCCCCTTGGGTTTTTTGATGGTCTACCATATATTCTTAGCGAATGAGTTACATCAAAAACAACCGGATAACCCATAGTGTGCATTATATCAAAAGCTCTCATATCCACTACCAATCTGTGGTAACCGAAAACCGTTCCTCTCTCTGTCAGGAGAATTTTCTTGCATCCGCCATACTCTATTTTGCGTACAGTGTTTTTCATATCTTCCGGAGCAATAAACTGTCCCTTCTTTATATTTACTACTTTTGCCCATCTGGCAATCTCCAAAGCGAGACTCGTTTGTTGTGATAGGAATGCAGGGATTTGAACAACATCAAGGACTTTGCTTGCGGGTTTTACTTCCTCTCTTGTGTGGACATCCGAAAGCACGGGAATATCAAATTCATCTCTGATTTTCTCGAGCATTTTCAAGCCTTTCTGAAGGCCTGGACCTTGATAAGAAGTAACTTTTGCTCTATTATCTTTCGTGTAGGAGGATTTGAATATGAAAGGGATTTTTAGCTTGCCAGCAATTTTCTTGATAGTCGATGCTGTTTCCATAACAGTTTTCTCATCCTCGATTACGCAGGGCCCTCCTATCAGGAAGAAAGGATTTTTCTTCCCGCCTATCTTGATGTTTCTGATTTTAATTTCCTTTATCATTTCTTTCTTGTTTTTCTAATGGCTGCTTCGACGAGCCCGAGGAAAAGTGGCGCGGGATCATCCAAAAAGGATTTGAATTCCGGATGAGCCTGAGTTGCAACGAAGAAAGGATGGTCGGGCACTTCAACAAACTCAATCAAGTTTACATCATCGAGTCTTTTATGAAATCCCGTAATTTTAAGTCCGCTATCTTCAAGGAAATGAACAAAATCCGGGGAAACTTCATATCTATGTCTATGCCTTTCTATGACAGTGTTTCTACCTATTGGTGTTTTACCTATTCTAAATCTGTCCTCCTTTTTACCAAGCATATCTTTGAGTCTTTCCTTATCCTTGAGGAGTCTTCCCGATTTCTTGTAAAGGTTTAATGTCAATGAGCCTTCTTCCAGGTATGCTGCATAAGCACCGAGCCTCATTGTTCCTCCAAACTTATCGTTTTCAAGGAGTTTTTTCTGTGTCGGTAAAATATCTATTACTGGATATCTTGTTGTAGAATCGATTTCCGTTGAATTTGCTCCTTCGAGTCCGCAAACATTCCTGGCAAATTCGATCACCGCAAGCTGCAAACCAAGGCAGAGACCCAGAAGTGGGATATTGTGTTTTCTTGCAAATTCAATTGCTATTATTTTTCCTTCGATTCCGCTTTCACCAAAACCACCTGGTATGACTATCCCATCATACTCTGAAAGTTTCTTTACATTTGCCTTGTGTTTTTCAAGTGTTTTTGAATTAATCCATTGTGTATCGATATGTGTTGCGAAATTAGCTCCGGCATGAGTCAATGCTTCCTTTATGGAAATGTATACATCCTGAAGGCTGTAATCGCCAATGTCAAGATACTTACCGACCATTGCGATTTTTATATTCTTCTTCGGATGTTCTATGTTCTCTACTAATTCTTTCCAACGCTTGAACGAAGCCTTCTTTCTTTTTCTAATTCCAAACTTCTTGAGTATCTTCATCCCGAGTTTTTCGGTTTCAAAATTCAGAGGGATTCTGTACAGTGTTGAAATATCAGGAGCAGAAATAACAAACTCACTTTTTATGTTTGCGTAAATTTCTATCTTTTTCTTTCTTACATCATCAAGCGATTCCCTTGCCCTGCACAATATTATATCAGGGAAGATACCATGCTCGCTCAAACTCTTGATTGCCTGTTGCGTAGGTTTGGTCTTCATTTCGTTAATATGTGAAGGTATGGGCAGGTATGTAATAAGAATGTAGAGAACATTTTCTTTGCCTATCTGTCTTTCCAGGCTTTTGGCCGCAAAAAGGAATGGAATATTTTCATAGTCTCCAATAGTTCCACCTATCTCGATGAGGGAAAATTCGTAATTGTTCGATATTGTCCTTATTCGCTCGAGAATTTCATTCGGGACATGTGGTATGAACTGGACCGTTTTGCCAAGAAACTTACCCTGTCTTTCCTTTTTTATGACAGCACTATAAACCTGTCCAGTTGTAATATTGTTATGCTTTGACAAGGTTTCTCCAAGAAATCTTTCATAATTTCCCAGGTCCTGGTCGATCTCGCCGCCATCATCTGTTACCCATACTTCTCCGTGTTCAGTTGGCCTTAGTGTACCGGCATCTACATTGATATACGGATCGATTTTTATTGCTGTTGTTTTGAAGCCATATTCCTTTAGTATCTTGCCAATAGAGGCTGTGGCAACCCCTTTTCCAACTCCACTTATTACTCCACCAGCTACAAATATATACTTTGTATTCAAATAACTCCTCCAATTCTTGGCGCATAATATCACCAAACATTTTCTTTGTCAACTTCTTTTTTGACACCGCATTTTCGCCACGGATTAACACGGATAAAACATTAATTCAAGGTTTAAACCAATCCAACCAATAAAACCAATCAAACAAATTCAACAAATCAAACATGTTTCTTGCCGATGTTACTGCACGGTTAACACATCATCTCAGGTTTTAACTAATAAAACCAATCCAACCGGAGGTTAAGATTGAGTATATTTGCCATGCGTCATTAGTTGCAAACAATCATGGTCTATCTGGTCTATTTAGTCTGTTCTCTTTTCTGCCTTTGTTGGTCTGCAGTCTCTCCGTTTCTCCAATTCACCGTTTCATCGTTTCGCTGATTCTTCTTCCCCGTTTCCCCGGTTCTCCGTCACTCCGTTTCACTCTTCGCTTTTTCCGGTCTTCGGTCTTCGGTCTTTGGTCTTCGGTCTTATGTCTGCTGTTCTCATTTTCGCAGTTCCTAATTTCGCCTTCCATGGTCCCATGGCTTATTTATTGGGGGTACAGTGGGGTCTATAATCAAAAAAATTAGATATATAAGATACTATGCCAAGGAAGGCAACTAAGTGCATTCTATCATGTAATAACAAGGGGTAACCGCAAAGCAGTCATTTTTAGGATGATAGAGATAGAGCGAGATTTTTGCGAAAACTTCTCGAATGTAAGGGAAGGTATGGATTTGTTCTTTATGCTTATACCCTTAATAGCCTTATGGACAATCATTTTCATTTGCTTATTGAGGCAGGGAAGGTCCGTTATAGAAGGAAGTTTGGGCTGGTAATTTTTCTAATTTTCAGTTTCCAGCCTGAAGTGATGAAAGGCATGCGTACCCCCTTGAAGAGGAGCTATGAATGTGCTATAGTCCTCTTTAAGAAATTTAACAAAGGAGGTACGCGATGTTATATTTTGGCTGTGACTTGCATAAGAAGTCAACCACTTTCACTGTAAAGGATGAGAGTGGTAAAAAACTCTCTCAAGAGAAAGTTCCAAACATTCCACATGAAATAAAGCAGTATGTGAATAGGTTTCCAGGGAAAAAAACTGCTACTGTAGAAGCTACTTTCAACTGGTTCTGGTTCGTTGACCTTATGGAAGACCTCACTGAGAAAACCATTCTTGCTCATCCCGGTAAAACTAAAGATTTCCTAAAGGCTAGAGCAAAAACTGACAAAATAGATTCAAGTGGACTTGCGGAGCTTACTCGTATCGACCTAATACCAAAAGTCCATATCCCTCCAAAGGAAATACGAGATATTAGAGAATTACTTAGATATCGCACTGGTCTCGTACGATACCGAA